>Ga0316622_100000037_pt1 | contig 55305 bp, 51 predicted proteins | sample OWC_Aug_OW2_C1_D_FD_207646 | JGI IMG/M metagenome (GOLD analysis project Ga0316622, IMG submission 207646) | Wetland soil microbial communities from Old Woman Creek delta, Ohio, United States - OWC_Aug_OW2_C1_D5_C | ecosystem: Environmental > Terrestrial > Soil > Wetlands | place: USA: Ohio... | reverse complement strand
CATGACAACATTCTCCGTGAGCGGGTTTCCTGCCTGCTTCGCGATCTCCAGGGCGTCTATGACAGCGATCTTGTCCGTCACCTGGGATAGACGCGACTTCACGTCCTCGACAGACATGTACTTCGCCATCTTGTCCTTCATGTGGCCCAACGTCTCTATGATCGGGTGCTGTATCCTCTTGTTCATCACGACGACGCCACCGGGCTTCAGGTACTCGACGTGCCTGAGGGCCTCGAGTGCCTCTAGGGCGAGGATCGCGTCCGCGCCGGCGATAGGTATCAGCGGCGACCGCACCTTCTCGCCCATCCGCATGTGAATGTTGATGGACCCGCTTCGCTGCGAGAGCCCGTGCTGCTCTCCGGTGATGGCCCTGATCCCGGCCGAGGCGCATGCGGAGCCCATGACGTTCGACAGGAGCACGAGCCCCTGCCCTCCCACTCCTGACATGTATATGCTGAACTCGTCCGAAGCCATGGTCATCCGCCCTCCCTCAGCTTGATGGACCCGAATGGGCACAGTTTGGCGCAGACATCACATCGGTCGCACAGCTCCTTCGATATCGTTGCCTTCCGGTCGTCATCGTCGATCGATATCGCAGGGCAGGTGAAGCTCCTGATGCAAGTGTAGGGCTTCTTGCAGACCTCCTTGTCGACCTTATTGCTGAGGATCGCCTCCCCTCTCCTCCTCTTGTTCCTGTCTGCATACAGCGCGCACGCGCGCCTGGATATGATGATGTTCGGGCCCTTCCTCGCGAGCGCCTCCTTGATCGGCTGCACGGCAGCCTTCACTTGGTAGGGGTCGACGATGGTGATGTCCGTGATACCCATTCCGCGCATCACGTCCTCGAGCACCAGCCTCTTGGCCAGCTGCCCGCCCGCGTTGTAGTCGGAGCCTGGGTGCGGCTGCTGGCCCGTCATCGCAGTGACCTCGTTGTCCAGGACTATCAGAGTGAAGTCGTCACTGTGGTGGATCGCGTTGACAAGCCCGGGCAAGGCCGCATGATAGAAGGTCGAGTCACCAACCATGGCGACCACCTTTTCCTTCGCGGCGTACTGCATGCCGGAGGCCACGCCCATACACGCGCCCATGCTCAGCATCGAGTCCCCGTACTTGAGCGGCTCGAGGAAGCTCATCGAGTAGCAGCCGATATCGGTCGACAGTATGTGCTTCAGCCCCTTCGTGGCCTGGAGCAACGCCCTCAGAGTCGCCCTGTGCGGGCATCCGGGACAGAAGGTCGGAGGCCTGTCCGAGAGCCCCTTCTTCAACTCCTCGGCCTTGGCCATGACACTCGCGTAGTCCACTGGCGCCTTCATGCCGAGCGCCTTCGCGAAGGCGTCGACGACTATGTTGGGGTTGTACTCGAACGCCTCGCTGAAGTGCCCCGTCCATTTTCCGAGTATCTTGACGGACGGGTTGGCGTCCTTCGCTATCGCGGTGACGTGCAGTTCGAGGTACGGCGAGAGCTCCTCGACGATGATGACCGTCTTGAGCTTCCTGATGAAGTCTGCAATTACATTCTTCGGGAGCGGGAAGGTCGTACCCAGCTTCAGGATCGATGGGTCTATTCCCAGGATCCTCGCAGCCTCGACCGCGTAGTTGTAGCCCGCGCCGCTTGTGATGACCCCCACCTCGGAGCCGGTGACCTTGACGATGTTCATGTCGGAGGCGTTGAATTCCTCCTCCAGCTTCTTGGTGCGCTCGAGGAGCTGCAGCTTGAACTTCCTGGCAGTGTCTGCGACAGTTGTGAATCTAGCTGGCTGGTGCGACCACTCGAGCTTATCGAACGGCTTCCTGTCGATCTTGTCGAGCTCGACTATGCCACTCTGATGGTTCACCCTAGTGGTGGTCCTCATCAGGACAGGGACGCCGTACTTCTCGGACAGTTCGAAGGCACGCTTGACCATCATCTTGGCCTCAGCTGGGTCCGAGGGCTCCAGCATGGGAACATAGGCGTTCGGCCCGAACCACCTGCCGTCCTGCTCGGTCTGTGACGAGTGTGCCTGGGGGTCGTCCGCCATGACGATCACCATGCCACCTTTGACCCCGGTGTACGACAGAGAGAAGAATGAATCAGAGGCCACGTTCATCCCGACACTCTTCATGCTCGACATGGACTTGTGGCCCACCATCGCGGCCCCCGCACAGGTCTCGAGGGCAACCTTCTCGTTGGAGGCTATCTCCATCCTGTAGTCAAAGCTGGACTTCACCTCGGAGAAGGTGTCGAGTATCTCGGTCGTGGGAGAACCAGGATAAGCTGAAACAACCTTGACATCGGCTTCTATCGCGCCTCTCACGATGGCTTCATTGCACAGCATGAACGCTTTCGCAGGCCCTTCACGGACAACATCCGCTGACCCCATCTACTCATCCTCCTTTCGCTCGACACACACTGAGCGCAGGCCGAGCTAATCTGACTTTGTATCGGGCCATAGGGGATGGCTGTTCCCCCGAACGGATGAGGTTCTGCGCCTGGTCAGCCCTTCGGTTTCGTCCTGACGTCCATGACTTCCTGGATCTTCCTGCGGACGTCGAACGGGTTCGGGACGGCCTCCCAGACGATGTCGGCCTTCCTTCCGCCTGACATGCCCTGGGTGGAAAACACCATGGTCCCGTATCCGAGGGCGCGCTTGCCCAGGGACTGCGCGAGATCGATGTTGGTGATCATCGTGACCGGGATGTCTTCGTAGGTCTTGTTGAAGATGCCCTTCTGCGTGATTATCCTCTCGTCGGTGGCCGCATACACCGTGCTGCCCCACTTCATCCAACGGTAGGCGAAGAATAGGAAGCAGAGAACGAACACCGCAGCGAATGCGTATCCGATGTAGTCGCCGTATTCGCCTTCCAGGTATTCGCTCAGGTACGGAATGTCCGGTGCGTCCGGTATGTACTGCCACAAGAACACGACCAGGCAGATCAGGCCGACAACCAGGGCGAACCCCGCAGCCTTCATGTACAGCCACGCGCTCGGCCTCGTCTCGAAGATAACGCGTTCATCGCTCGACAGCATCTTCCTTGGAATGAGTCTCGCTTTGTTGGCCATGGCAAAGCCCGAGCTCTGAATATGAGGTTCCGGGATATTTAGAATTGACTGGACCTAGTGTCCTCAAGGGCCGAAGTCAGATCCGAAGCGGTGGTGACTGGTTTGGAGCACCCGTTCTTGCTGCAGACGACCGCGAAGGAATGGTCCGAGGGTGTCGATGAAGTGGCTCTCTCATCAGACGGCAGAACAACGGCCCCGGAGTGCAGAACATCCTTGGCGCTTAGCCATAGGTGCGACCTCAGCGGATCTCCGTCAGGGACACCGTGAACTTCGACGGAGCGGGCGCCCCTCTCAAGGAGCCACCACGCGCTCACGAACGACGATGCGAACACCCCATGCGCCTGGACCTCCCTCTGCGTGAACGCGCCCACCACCTCCTTCGCCTTCTCCGAAAGCTCCGGGCGGTGGACCGCGGCCCCGTAGAGCGCGAGCGCCTTCGCCCATTTTGCGTTGACGACCAAGGACCGTCTTCCGGTCTCCAGTTCGCCTACGGCGCCCTCTTCCTTTGCCACATCGGTGTAACCTCCTTCGGGGTCCTTGAACACGCGTTCCACCGATGCGATGAGCTTGTCGCCAATCTCTGCTAGACCTCTCACGCCTTCAAGCTCGATCATCGAGATCAGTGCCTGCAGAAATGAGACCTGGTCCTCGAACAGGTACAGGTCCTTCCCGCGGATGTGCCGTATCAGCCCAAGATCTTCAGTCCAGAGGTTCAGGATGTTGTATCTGAATGCCTTCTTACCCGCGTCGACCCAGTTCACCTCGCGCAGCAGGACACCCGCCTCAATCAGGGAGGACGCAGCCTCCGAGTTCCAGCCCGCGTATATGGCCTTGATTACCTCTGGCTGCTTGACTTTCCTCCTCTGCGGACAGGAGAGCTTGTAGTAGTGCTCGTCAGCGTCCTGGCTCCCAAAGAAGCCTCCAGAGTCATGGTCCTGGAGAGTGGCGACCATGTAAGACGCGATCCCGCTCGCAATCTCCCTGTACTTGTCCTTCATGAACACTGCATGAGCACGGACGAGGTTCCTGAGAAGACCGGCGTTGCCCTCGAGCATCTTCTCGTAGTGAGGGGTCTTCCAGTCTCTGGTCACGGAATACCTGAACATTCCTCCCTCAACCTTGTCGTAGAGCCCATCGGTCATGCTCGTGAGAGCATGCTCAATGGCCTCGGCCAGTTCCTTGTCCTGTGTTTCGACGTATCTTTCGAGCAGGAGGTCGATTGCGTCAGGCTGGGGGAACTTCGGCTCGACGCCGAAACCGCCATGCTGCACGTCATAGGACGCGAAGATGTCCTCGAAGACGGTATCGATGATCGCGCTGCTAAGTCTGGGCTGTTGCTGGAGGCTTCTGGAGATGTCGAGGTACTGCATCCTGCTCCTTTCGAGTGCTTGTCCGATCTCCCCGGACGCATTTGCAGCCAGGATTGAGCTCATGACGCGCTTGAGGTCGTTTGGAGGTATGTAGGTCCCGCCCCAAACGGACTCCCCTTTGTCTGATAGAAACGCAGTCGTTGGGAATCCCCCGCGATTGTAGCGTTCGGAAATGTCGGGCCGCTCGTCTATGTCGACTCTGACGGGAATGAATTTCATGTTGATCGTTTCAATGATGTCTGGATCGGAATAGGAGGTCTGGTCCATGACATGACACCAATGACACCAGCCAGCCGACAGGTCGAGCAGTACAAGCTTGTTCGAGGCGGACGCCTCTTCGAAAGTCTCCTTGGACCATTCGCGCCACCGAATCTCAATCGCCTTGCCGAGCGGTCTGCTCATGATTCGGTTTCTATGGAGGTCCTGGGAATCAACCCTGTCCCGAACATGTCTGTCCCGACGGTGTCCAGCGTGCTCTGGGTGCACAACCGAGAAATAGCGGCATCTCGATTCAACTCGGGGAGAAGCGCGCGGGGTTTCTTCCAGTTCGGGTGGTTCGGATGATGAGGAGCTTAATTCCGGAGTCGCGAGTGTCGCTGGTTGTTCTGATCTCTGTCGCAGTCGTCGTCGGAGGGCTGGTTGTTCCCTCGGATCGCGCAGCGGCCCAGTCATCTGAGGAGCGCACTCTGAGGATGGGCATGATGCAGGACATACCGGACTTCAACCCGTGGAACCTGGCATCCAACAGTGCGTGGAAATCGAATATCATCAACTGGGGGTTCGAGGGCCTTGTCGGGCTCGACTACGACGGTCTCCCGATGCCTGTTCTTGCACAGAGCTGGTCCTTCGACGAACCTACCCTTACCTGGACCTTCACGCTCAGACAAGGCGTGACGTTCCATGACGGGACGCCGTTCACGTCGGATGACGTCGTCTTCATCTACCAGCATGCAAGGGCTGGGACCACATACTCATCCGACATCATCAACGCGTTCGATTCAGACAATGATGGCCAATGCAGCGAGGCCGAGATGACCACGGCGGTCACCAAGGTCGACAACTACACAGTAGACATGAAGATGGGATCCCCGTACGGACAGTTCCTGAAGAGCACCGCGGGCGTACCGATCATGCCGAAGGCAATCTGGGAGGATCACCTGAGTGGAGGGCTCTTGGATGTACTGTGGAACGACCCTGCTGCGACGATATCCACGGGACCGTGGAAGTACAAGGAGGGTGCGGACAACACCTACAGGATAATGGAGAAGTACTCTGGCTACTGGGGCAAGAACCAGACAACGCCTCTCGGTTACAGGATGTATCCTCCGAACATTGACCTGCTCTACTTCAAGATGTACTCAGGCACCGAGGCCGCCATCCTCGGACTTCAGGCCGGCGAGGTGGACCACCTGCCGTGGGCAATCGCCTCAACACGCGTCCCGAGCCTGCAGGCGGACCCGAACATACAGATGTTCTACGAGGCCGACAACGGCTACTTCTATTTGGCGTTCAACCAGAAGTTCGACCCCATGGGCAGCCTGCCTTTCAGACAGGCGGTGTCCCACGTGGTCGACAAGGCCCAGATCGTCAACGTGTACCTGGGCGGATTCGGAACTCAGGGCGATGCGGTCTTGCCGCCGTTCTGGGGCGCGGATGCATGGTACAATGTGTCAGTCGAGGACTACCCGTTCGATGCCGACTTCAGCACCCCGAACGCAATCCTTGATTCCGCTGGCTTCGTAGATGCGAATGGCGACGGATGGAGAGATCTCCCTGACGGGACCACGATGCAGACGCTGACCATTCTGACTCCGCCCGCGGACTACGATCCTGTCAGGATCAGGGCCGGCGAGATGATCGCGAAGAACATGAGAGACGGCCTGCACATCAACGCAGAGGCTAAGGCCCTTGACTTCGACACGCTCGTCACGAGGTTGCAGTCCATGGACTACCAGATGCTCATCATCGGGTGGTCCCTGACCGCGGAGCCCGTAGGCAACGTGTTCGACATCATCGGACCGTACGCGTTCTCGAACACATTCGGCTTCTGGTCGGAAGCGAACCCGAACCCGTACTATGCGGACCTGTTCGGGGTCGTGACCCGCGCGGATGCCGAGACGCAGGCGCTCGCGGACGAGGTCCTGAGGCTCGAGGACTTAGCCAAGTTGACCTTTGACGTCGGCGACCAGAAGATGTACACAAGATGGGCCCAGGGCGTGATTGCGGAGGCCGCCCCCGTGAACGTCCTGTACTACAAGGTCAACGTGGAAGCGGCGACGACCAGATGGACCGGATGGCTGTCCTACATGGGCCAGATATTCGGACCTGGCGAGAACTTATTCTCGCTCGGCAACCTTGTCTACGCCGGAGAATGGATGGGCTACAGAGAGGTGACTCAGGGACTCAATGCTGCCCTGTCTCTCCCGAGCGAGGTGTCTCTCACAGACTCCGCTCAGGGATGTGTGATGGCGATTGACGACCTAGGAAAGCCTGTCGAAGGGGCCTCTGTTGCGCTCTCCGTCACGGGCTACTTGGGGGGACCGACGGTGACTCCTACGCCTTGGGGTGGTATGACCGATTCGGACGGAGTCTTCAGTTTCTCGCTCGCGGGCGTCGAGGAGGGTTATTCCGAAGTTGCTGCCACGGTGACGTTTGGCATTCTTGACAGCTCGGATTCAGCCTTCGTAGAATGCGTTCTCCCCGTGCCAAACACTCTGTCACTGAGCATCTCCTCGGACAAGTATGTGTTGAGACCGGGAGAGACCGCGAACGTTGTTGTGCAGGTAACCGACGAATGGGATGCCAATGTCGAGGGCGCGACCGTGTCCGTGGACAGTAACCTGGTCAGCTATGGCTCGGTCAACTGGACCTCTTGGTCCGAATTGACGGACGCGAGCGGCATGGCCTATCTGGAATACGAAGCGCCCGTCGTCACGTCCCAGTACCTGAACACGCATCTCGAGCTGACGCTTTCTTTCACAGCTACGAAGATTGGCTTCGAATGGCCCGCGGCCGGGGTGGCGAACCTGATTGTCTTGAATGAAGACCCTCCAGAATGGAGCATGACGCAGGTCGATGCTGCTGCCACCGGAACGGTCTCGCTCACTCGGGCGGCGAACGCGACCTCGATCGTCGTGATGGTGACCGATGATGATGGCAATCCACTGTGGAACTACCTGCTGGAGATCAGGTACAGCGCGGCGGACCTGCTGTTTGCTCCGATGGACTGGGTGTTCACAGACATCACTGGACACGCAACAATCGATATCCAGTTCAAAGACAGCTCGATCAGTTCGGCCCTGAGGGTCACCATCGGCAATTGGACAGTCCTCAACGCGGTCCCTGCGACCGTCACGCTGACCTACGCAGGTGATGGGCCAGTTCCGACGATGTACGGAGGGTACATGATCTGGGATTTGGACTGGGACCCTTCGACGCAGGAACCCCAGCTGATGAGCCCGATGGGGTACATCAACGCGGTCGCGTACGTCTGGGACGAGACGGGGGCACCAGCTGACGGCGTGGATTCCGCTCTCATCGTATCGGGGACGCCCTACGGTTCGTTGACATGGTGCGACCTGATCAACTGGGACTCGACCTGGGACGGCTGGGGCATCAATATCATCACCGACCAGGATGGTGCGAACCTCGTGACCTCCGGGCCATTCAACACACCGTACGACTATGACGACTGGGACTACTGGTACAACGTCGCCGGATACATCTACTGGGATTGGGGCACGATGACTGGCGTTCAGATCGTCGGCGGAGAGCTGATGATCGAGATATATGGACAGGATGTCGCGCCCATAGACCTGATGAGCCAGGTATACCTGGTCCCTGGTGGCATCTGCTACTTCAGCGGCGTGACCTACTCCTACCAGCTGGAGGGGCCGACCGTCATCTCGTCGGACTACGTGCTCGGCAGAACTTACAACCTCCTCGCGACTGAGGTCGTGATCGAAGACCCCGTCTTGGAGGCGAGGAGCTCCGATTACGACGAGACCGAGGTCAATCTGTGGGTTACTGACGAGAACAACGTTCCAGTCGAAGGCGTCGATGCGAGGGTATATCAGAACAGCCTGAGGGGGAACCTCGACTACAAGGTATACCCGTGGTACACCTTCAGCCAGTGGACGTCTGGATACGTGACGACCGATGTGAACGGTTTCGCGAACGCCACGCTGTACGCGGTCATGAAGAACTGGGTGGTCCCGGAGGCCAGCCTGAGAGCGGATGTGTTCGTCAGGGCGTACTCATTTGGATACTACTCCCTGCTCACGCAGACGCAGGTGGTCATCCACGCTCGGCCATGCTTCGTGGCAATAGACCCGATGCCAGATGTCTACGATCTGGGAGACCTCGTGCGCATCAACACGACGGTCACAGACTCTTCTGGCACTCCTCTGTCTAATATGACGGTCACCCTGGCGGCGGGCGAGGCCACCCTGCTCGACGACGAGGAGGTGACGGATGCCTTAGGCCAGGCAGTCTTCTGGGTGTTCACGTCCTCGATCACCAACGATACTGCGGGCTACATGCTGGTCATAGCCACCGCTGACGGGGTCGGCTACAGGTTCTCCCAAGCTCGTGCCTCCGTGGCCTTGAAGAACGGGTCTCTCGATAGCGACCCGCCCGTCGCGGACGCGGGAGCTGACCAGAACGTCCAAGCCGGATTGGAGATCACTTTCGACGGGAGCGGATCGACCGACAACGTCGGGGTTGTGAACTGGACTTGGACATTCACGTACGACAGCGTGGATTACGTTCTGTACGGGGAGCTGGTGAACTTCACATTCCTGTCCGAACCCGGTTCCGCAGTCGTGACTCTGACCGTCTACGACGCGCAGGGCAACTCCGATACCGACACGATGACAGTCAACGTCTCAGGTTGGATACCCGAGTTCGCTATGCTGCTGCTCCCCGTAGCGGGCGTTGCCGGCATCCTGCTCTTCCTGAGCAGACGAGGTCGGAAGGCACTCGGGGAATGAGCGACCCTGGTTGCGTCAAACCTTTTCCCTTTGATTCACGCTCAGTCCTGGTCCGACAATAGATGGCCCCCACTGTCCAAAGATGTCGCGTGTTCGTCAAGGGCAGGGACCCGCAGACCCGGCCAATTGCCGGCCCCAGCAACGACAGGGCTAAATATCCAGCATAGCAGTATTAAGGCGGGCCCGGGCACCCTTGCCCCCCTTGGGTGCGACAGGGCAGTCAATGCAGGAGGATTCTCAAAATGGTCGAGCTAGGGCGCCGCATGAACAGCCTCATCGCGGCTCTGCTTTTGTGCGCATCGATGTTGACAGGGTTCCTCGTGTTCGCTTCGGAAGACGCCGCGGCCGAGGGTCCCGAGGGATGGATAGTTGGTACTGTCACGGACGAATTCTCGAACCCGATCCAGGCGTATATCGTTGCCTTCATGACCATGGGCATGGGCGGCTCTGACGTGATCTCGTGGACTGACCTTGCGGGCAACTACAACCTTACGGTCTACGGAGGCGTGGACTACATGATAGTGGCCGGCAACGGGTCGTTCTACATGAACACGACCTATGTGTCGACCGTCGAGGGCGATGAGGTCCGAGCTGACATAGTCCTCACATCCATCTCGCCTCTGGTAGCCGATGTGACCTTCAACGGATGGGTGAGGGATCTGCTCGGGAATCCTCTCTCGAGCGGGGACGTCATAGGATATACGACCAACCCCGAGAACATGGGAGAAGGCGTCCCGCTGTACGGCAATGTGACCTCGCCTGACTTGTCAGGCTGGTACTCCGTGAACGTGATTCCTGGCACCGCAGGCGGCGGAGTCTCTGCTTTCGGATTCGATGGCTATGATGGGGAGGACAACGGCACGGAAGAACCGTTGGTGTCCGGCATGACATATTGGTTCAACATCACACTCGGGCCCATCATAATCACGGACGATGCTCGGATCAGCGGACATGTCTACGACTTCAGCACCGGCCTGCCCCTGGAGAATGCCCTCATCCAATACGGCTCCTACAACGAATGGATGGAGTCTGGCGGATACTCCAATGTGACGTTCAGTGACGCCACTGGATATTACGAGATGAACGTCACCAACGGGTCTGCCCAAATCAGGATCATGAAGGACGGTTACAGCATCTACGCCCCGGACAACATAGAGATATTGCCGGGTTCGGACAGAGTGTTTGACGCATGGCTTGTACCGCTCACGGCAACGGTCAGGGGTAATGTCACGGACGGGTCGTCAGGTCTCGGAATCGACATGGCGCGGGTCTTCTCGAATGACTTCTTAGGCAACCTGTCCATGGCGATCACGAACAGCACCGGGGCCTACACGCTTGAGACATTCGACGGCGTAGGCATCGCAGTCGGGGCTGAGGCGGATAGCTACTCACGCGAATACATGATGGTCAACATCAGCGCGGGTGAGACGCTATGGATGGATTTCGTCATATGGCCCGTCGATGCATGGATGAACGGCACGGTCGTTGACAAGATCAGCGGCGCGCCGATTGTTGATGCGGGTCTCTCGATGCGCTCGGACAACTACGAGGAATGGGAGAAATCGGACGCTCTCGGAGAATACAACTTCACGCAACTGGTTTCCGGCGACTACGAACTCAGAGTCTGGGCAAATGACTACAGGGAATACATCGGGTCTGTCACGGTTGTGCCAGGCGCGAACACATTCCTGGTCGAGATGTTGCCCCGGGACATCCCGAACACATGCAAGCTCTCCGGATGGGTGAACGACAGTGACTCGGGCGCACCCATCGCAGGCGCGCAGGTGCAAGTGGGCATCGGATGGGACGATCACGGCGAGGACAACTTCACGGTCACTGATGTCGGCGGGTACTACGAGATGTGGATCGCACCGTACAGGCTCGAATGGCTTGCCAACGCATCGAACCACGAGCATGCGAACGGCTCCTTCGACGCGTCGGGGTTGACGGAGATGGAGCTGAACGTGGAGCTGACGCCTGATCTCTGGTCGCCTAACATCACGAGGTTCGACCAGGCTCCGCTCGAGAACGTCTCCACGGTCAACCCGTCGGTGTCCGATATCGAATTCGACGAAGACGACCTCAGCTCGATGTCTCTGTGGCATTTCAAGTACTGGTACAATGACGGCATGTGGGACTACTTCTACAGCGTCCAGGCCCTCTATGTCAACTTCAATCCGCTGAGCTACCAGGGCGCCGGGATGCCATACTCGGTCGTCGGGGACCATTACACCGTCCACTACGAATGGGATGCACAGGTTTCCGGCGGGTGGCTGTGGAATGCGACCGACGAGGTGTATCTGCCTGCTTGGGAGGTCTGGGCGGGTCCGGATGCCTATGATGGCCTCAGAGGGTACTACATGAACGAGTCCTCACCCTCGTGGCAGACCGGGACGATGTTCTTTGACAGATCCACAGGGGACCCATACATGTTCAGGCTGGACTGGGATGGAATGGCGGCCGATATATCGGATCCAACGAGCATGTTCGCCCCGGAGGCTCAACTGATCCAGAAGGACCCGGGAAGCTCCTTCTACAACTGGTGGGGCAGTCAGCAGATCGGCCAGTGGAGCGTCGCTGGGCTGAGCTTCGACCATGACTCCGTCGTTCCAAGCGACGACTACATGATGTTGTTCGGGGTTGGTGACTGGGGCAATCACGGGTGGGGCGACTTCAGGATGCTGATGGTCGACAACGACCCGCCAGTGGCGGATGCCGGCTCAGACATGAACGCCGACACGAACATACCCACTCTGCTCGACGGGGCCGCATCCAGCGACAACGTTGGAGTGAGCTTCTACAGGTGGGAATACATCGACGACCTCGGCGAGACAGTGATCCTGTTCGGAGAGACCGCATCGGCGACCTTCAACGCGAGCGGCACCTATGAAGTGACGCTCACGGTCTGGGACGCGGCAGGCAACCAGGACAATGACACGCTGACGGTCACCGTCTCGGATGGTGTGCCGCCTGTGGCTGAGGCAGGCCCTGACCAGAACAAGATGGCCGGCGAGTTCGTGTACTTCGACGCCTCCGGATCGTCCGACAATGTCGGGATCGTCAACTGGACGTGGACCTTCACCTCAGACGGCGTGGACTACACCCTGTACGGCGAGAATGTGTCCTTCATCTTCAATCTCGACCCGGAGGACGTTGTGGTCACGCTGACCGTGACGGACGCTGAAAACAACACGGACGTTGACACGATGACGGTCCACATCTCAGGCTGGATACCAGAGTTCCCGACTCTGTTGATCCCGGTGATGGTCGTCGCGGGCGTCGTGCTGATCGTCTCAAGAAGGAAGAGGTAGATCGATCGCCGAGAAACCTCTTCCCAAACCCTTCCTTTTCACTTCTTCAGCGTGCTGACGAGCTCGTCGAGGCTCAGCGGCTTCTTCACGCCCTTCTTCTCGAGCCCGAGGTCGCGATACATTCTGGCCACGTCAGGGAGTTCCAGACCGGCGGACTGCAGGAGCTTCTCGTCGTACAGAATCTGCTCGGGCGTGCCCTCCGCCATGATCGCGCCGTCCTTGACTATGCATATCCTGTCCGCGAGTCTAGCGGCCATATCCATGTCGTGCAGGGCGATGACGATGCTGATCCCGTGCTCCTCCTTGAGGTCTCTCAGGAGTCTCTCGATCTTGCGCGCATTTGACGGGTCCAGGTCCCCTGTCGGCTCGTCGACCACGAGTATCTTGGGATCCATGGCAAGGACACCTGCGATGGCCACGAGCCTCTGCTGTCCGCCGCTGAGGTAGTGCGGTATCTTGTTCGGCTCGGTGAACCCGACCACGCTGAGGGCCCACTCCGCCTTCTTCTTGGCCTCCTCCGGGGACATCCCGAGGTTGAGCGGGCCGAACATCACGTCCTCGAGGACGGTTGGGGAGAAGAGCTGCGAGTCGGCGTTCTGGAAGACAAGGCCAACCATCTTGCGGATGGAGGACACGTTCTTCTTGTCGATGTCGTAGCCAAGGACCCTTACCCTGCCCACATCTGGCATCATCAAGCCGTTGATGTGTTCGATCAGGGTCGATTTCCCTGCACCGTTGGGCCCACACAGAGCGACTATCTCCTTGGGATATACTCTGAAGCACATGTTGTGAATGCCCTTGGTTCCGTCGGGATACTTGTGCGTGACGCAGTCGACGTGGACTATCGCTTCTCTGTCTGCGGGCGGGCACTTCACACATGCGTTGTCCGATGCCATCCTACCACCATCCGATCAGGTCGCTGATATATCGTGAGTATGTGACAATGACGAGCGCCACAACCGCGAGTGAGACTAGTGCGTACCCACTGTAGCTCGGCCGAGGCAGGTCCTCCACTCTCGGGAACTCGCCCGCGAAGCCTCTCGACTCCATCGCCTTCGCGATCCTCTCGGCCCTCTCGAACGCGTGCACGAACGAGAGCCCGAATATGCCGGCGAACATCCTGGTCTGCTTGGTAGCTCCTCGGACCATGTTGCCGTTCCGAGAATGGACCGCGTCGACAACGTCGGAGATCTCATCCGATGTCTCGAAATTGAACCTGTATGATAGGAGGAACACGTTCGCCAGCGGACGGGGGAGTGTCTTCGATACCAAGTGTGCCATGTGGGAGTACCTCGTCGTCATGAAAAGCGAGAGCGAGAATGTGACCACCGAAAGTGCCCGCACGAGCAGGGTGACGATGAGCAAGAGACCGGAGTCGGTGATGGAGATCCTCTTGCCGAGCAATTCGACGGATGCGAGGGGGTCTCCCGGTTCGGTGAAGATGAACAGGACTGCTATGGTGAAGACGAAGAACACGGGCAGCGCGTACCATCCGGCTAGAAGGCGGACGGGCAGTCTTCCCGCAGCGTAGAAGAACAATGTCGCAACATAGAGTGCGGCGAGCAGAACGAGGTCCTCGGTGATGACCGCCATGAGTATCACGATGGCGAGAAGGGCGCCCTTGGTCCAGGGATTCATTCGGTGGACAACGCTCTTGCCGTTCTCAGCGTAGAAGGTCATCAGCCTGAAATCTGGGATGTGCCTGGAGTAGGATCTTCTAGACAACTGGCTCGGCCTCCTGATGCGAGTCGGTGGGCTCGATCTTTCTCTGGCCTTCGGCTGTCTCCAACAGATCGGGCCTGACCTTCCCAATGAACGATACGATGTATCCAGTGACGACGGCTTCGACCAACCCGGTAGCTATGTTCGCGGCCGCCATGATGAGGAGGTTCGCGAATGTCTCTTCCTCCCCCTGGGTCGAACCCTGTATGCCCGATATCGAGATGATGACTAACGCGAGGACGGCTGACACCGTCAGGGCCACCGCGGTCGCCGAGAAGGCGGAGAAGAATCTGCTGGCGTTCCATGAGGTTCTCAGGTGTCTGTAGATCAGGTATCCGAGGAACACCTCTGCGATGTTGACGATCGAGTTCGCCCCGATCATGCCCCATCCGCCATGGCCGATCGCGGCGCCGAACATATTTATGACAAGCACAGCCAGGCTTCCGAGGGACGGTCCCACCAGTATCCCGATGAGAGGAGTGAGGTTGATGTGGACCCCGCCGAAGATGGGGATCTCGATCTGGAATATCGCGAATCCGACCGCGACGCACATAGCGGCGATTGCCAGCTTCCGCGTTGGTATCGAGTATCCTCCTAGGCGGTATAGTGCAACCGCGATCAGCGCGGCCGCGATCAGGGTCCAGAGGGCGACCCACTCGATGGTGAACGCACCGTCCTCGAGGTGAACGTGAGCCATTGCGTACCCGCGGATTCAGGGTCTCTTGGCGTTAATAAAATCATCGCCACCCTTAATAAGGAGCTCTTCTGGCACGAGCTCGGTTATTAACCCGTCGTTATCACACGCGGCGACCAGCGGCGAAATCGTGGAATAGTCCATAGTCCGTATCGAGCCAATGGGCGAACAGCCCAGGCGATACCACGCTCACAACCACCCACCTGGCGATTGCAGTCCTCATCGGGCTGCTCCTGAATCTCAACAGGGATGAGTGGTTCGTGGCGATCACCTTCGGCGTCTTGATAGACGCCGATCATCTTTTCGCAGCCCCGAGATACATATCGGACAATGGGCTTGGCGCGATCATGAGGGCGACCTGGGACGACGCCTCTGGATTGCCCTGGAAGTCCCTGTTCCACGAGCCGGTCGGGGCATTCTTCGTTGTGCCACTCGCGATAGGCTGGCGGTACATGACCCCGTTGTTATTCTGGGGAACTCATCTGGCGGCGGACGAGCTGCAGATGGCAACGCTTGGCAGCTCCGCCATCGTCGAATCGGTCTTGCTCTCGGCGACCGTTGTCGTGATTGTCTTCCTCGTATACTCCCGGTGGAGCGCCTTGAACGACCAGCAGAGTTTCCGAGTGTTCCTCACGCAGTCCTGGGCGCAGGTCAGGGCGTGGCTCTCCCGAGCGAAGGTGTCTATCCGGGCGCCTTAGGGTAGTATCTGAGAAGGAACATCACCCAGACCACCTCGAATACAATGCATATCGTCGCCGGCACGGCGACGAGGGGCACGAACAGGGCGATTGCGAGCGTTGCTGTCAGGCCCAGGTTCTTGTAACTGGAGAATAGGACGTAGGTCACCCTGGACGATTTTGGCGCTCCGAGCTTCAGCAAGATCGCCTCCGTGCCGAGCCCGATGCCGAAGGTTCTCGCCATGCAGGCCAGTGACATGATCAGTATCAGGACAGGCTCTCCGAAAAACGCGTCCCTGTTCGAGCCGGTCACAGCGAAGATGAGCAGCGCGAATGACAGGTTCATGAGGGAAGTGTTGAGTGATTTCTCGATGCGCAGTCTCATCACGATTCGCGACGCCGCCATGGGCAGCGCTATTAGCAGGATCAGCGAAATGATCAGGCTTTCACTGCTGACCTCCGAGCCTATCAGCAGCCATGTGAGAAGTGGCATCAGCACGAGGGCTGCGATGTAATTGGCGGCTGTGGAGAACAGGGATTTGACAGTCTCCCCTCCAAGGACAGCCGTGAATGGAACAACAGAGACAGCGGAAGGGGCGGCCGCCATCAGGATCCAGCCCCAGCGGTACTCGTCAGTGAACATGAACGCTATGGCGATGATTAGCCCAGTCAGTATCCCGTAGTTGATCACGAGGCAGATCATGGCGTGGCGGAGTGGCTCCTTGCCGCGGGCCTCTCCCAATCTGACATTCGAGAGGGACAGCGTCATCAGTATCGCGAGGGAGGCCATCGAGACCTCCTTCGTGTACGCCGGCAACCCGCCCGTCGCGAGCCCCACCACAAGGCCGATGGCCATCATGGCGGAGTAGCTCTGGAGGACGTCCCCTGCCTTCATCGACGCGAGAAGATGAATGTGAATACAAATATGCTTCTGACTTCCTCATGACCACCCAAGGCTTTTTAGCGGGTTCGCGGGTTCTGGTTGCGAATGGACCTTATCGAGTGGGGGACCAACCTCATCTTGGATTGGATCTCCAACTACGGCTACGCGGGCATAGTCCTCCTGATGGCCCTGGAGAGCGCCTGCATGCCGGTCCCGAGCGAGATCGTGATGCCCTTCGCGGGATTCCTCGTCTCTTCCGAAGGCGAGATGAGCCTCTTGGGGATAACGCTCGCCGGGTCGCTCGGCTGCACGATTGGGTCCATTGCGGCATATGTCGCGGGATACTACGCTGGCCGCCCATTGATAATCAAGTACGGCAAGTACTTCTTCGTCCGGGAAAAGCACTTGATCTCCGCGGAGAAGTGGTTCGAGAAATGGGGCGATAAGGCGACTTTCATCGCGAGGCTCCTACCCGTCATCAGGACGGTCATATCACTCCCGGCCGGCATCGCGAAGATGAACTTCAAGAAGTTCGTGCTCTACAGCTTCGTTGGCTCTGTCCCATGGACCCTGATGCTAGGGTACGTGGGCTACTGGCTAGGGGAGGAATGGGAGTCGATCGAGGGGATCTTCAGATACCTCCAGGTTCTCGTAGTCATCGGCGTGGTCGGAGTCGTGATCTGGTACGCGTGGTTCCGTCGGAGAAACCACGGAAGAAAGACGGAGACTCAGCCGTAGTAGTACTCGCCCCTCGATTTCTGCTCTCTGTCCAGGCGCGAGTCCTTCTTGTTTATCCTGGGCCTCGAGGAATCCTGGTCTCGCCTGAACGTTATCTGCACCTCTTTCAGGAATCTGTTCATCCCCTCACGCATTTCCAGCGGTCCTTCGGCGACGCCCTTCGCCGAGGGCTCCCCGCTGAATACCATCAGCGAATCGGAGATGAGGTCGATCATGTAGACGTCGTGGTCGACGATCAGGGCTGACTTGCCAAGTTTCTCTATCGCGCGCCTGATGGTCTTGGAGGCGACCATCCTTTGGTTCGAGTCAAGGTACGCTGAGGGCTCGTCAATCAAGTAGATGTCGGCAGTCCTCCCGAGGCACTCGGCGATCGAGACCCGCTGCAGCTCTCCCCCTGAGAGCGTCTGCACATCCTTCTCCATGAGGTACTTCAGACTGAGCGGATGCGATATCTCCGATTGGAAGAAACCTGATTCGTAGTCCCTTCCAACGTTCGTTGCCAGAAGCTCCCTGACGGTCCCTTCGAAGTCGGGTTTTATGTACTGAGGCTTGTAGCTCACACTCGCCTCTGTCGCGAGATGGCCTGCGGTGGGCTTGATCTCTCCGGCGAGCATCTTCACGAAGGTGGTCTTGCCAGTGGCGTTCGGCCCGACCGCACCGACGACTTCGCCTTTCTTGATCACGCCCTCGGCGACGTGAAGCGTGAAGGTCTTGAACCTCTTGGTCAACGCGGGGAAGCGCAGCAGCACCTCCGATTTCCAGTCGCTCCTAGGCGGCCTCTTCTCGAAGACGATCTTCGTGTCTCTGAACCTGATATTCTCCTCTCGCAGGTATCCGTCCAGGTAGACATTGATGGCCGTCCTGACCGCCCTTGGCTGCGCCATCACTCCGTAGGCTCCCTCTTCTCCGTATATGATGTGCACGAGGTCCGCAAGGAAGTCCATCACCGCGAGGTCGTGCTCGATGACCATGACCTGCTTGTGCTGGCCAAGCTCTTGGATTACCTTGGCCACCTCTAGCCTCTGGTAGATGTCGAGGTATGAGGAGGGCTCGTCGAAGAAGTACACGTCGGCGTCCTTGAGTAGGGTCGCGGCAAGAGCCACTCTCTGCAGCTCTCCGCCCGAGAGCTTGGCGATGTCCCTGTCGACGACTCCTTTGATCGAGACCCTCTCGGCGACTTCGTCCAGCCGCCCGGAGTCGTCCACCTTCTTGAGCAGCTCCCGGACGACTCCTTTGTGCAGGGCGGGGAGCTTGTCTACATACTGAGGTTTCATCGCGGTCTTGATCTTCCCTTTGGACAACGCCGCGAAGTAGTCGTGTATCTCGGTTCCCGCGTAATGCTCCAAGACCTTGTCCCATTCCGGAGGATGCTCGAAGTCTCCCAGATTGGGCACTATCTGGCCTGACAGGATCGAGATGGCAGTGGTCTTGCCTATGCCGTTGGGGCCCAGGAGCCCAACCACCTGGCCCTTCTTCGGGACAGGAAGCCTGTAGAGCCTGAACGAGTTCTTCCCGAACTGGTGGACCATCTCCCCCTCCAGCTCCGCAGGTAACCCGATGATCTTGATGGCCTCGAAGGGACACTTGTGGATGCAGATGCCGCACCCGACGCAGAGCTCCTCAGAGATGAACGGCTTGCCCGTCTCCCCGATCACGATGGCGTCAGTGCCGGTCCTGACGGGAGGACAGTAGTGTATGCACTCGAGGTTGCACTTCTTGGGCTGGCATCTGTCCTTGAGAAGGACCGCTATCCTCATTGAGCGGTAGAAGGCCCGAACCCCATAAAAATCTATCAGCCCTATTCGCGCAGTCCGCGCTCTATTTCGCCGAGCAGGGGCTCGACATCCAGGTCGGCATATCCAATAGTCTTGACGATTTCGTCCGCGGAGTACTTCTGTCCGTAGGACCACAGTTCTTTGAGGTACTTGCCGGCCTTCTCGTTCAGGAACCACTCCTCCCCGAACTCCTCCACGAGGGCCGCCCGTATCTGCCCCTCCAGGATCCACGCGCGCAGGTAACCGGCGCAGTAGAAGGCGTCATCGACGTCCTCGAGATAATGCAGGTCTGTGTGCCTGAACTTGAGGGCTTTCTGCAGGCAGTTCCTGTAGACCTCGCCGAACTCGGGCGATACCTTGGCGTTGTGCAGCTTCATCTCGTAGATCAGCTTGGCCGCGTACCTTCGAAGGAACATCAGCTTGTTGACCAATGTGAATCTTATGTACTGATCGGGGTCCTCCATCCCGAGGACCTTGGTCAGCCAGATCTTGTTCGACGGCAGGTAGTTGAAGAGGAATGCGAAGGATTCGGTGACCGAGTTGTCCCCCAGATATCGGTACTCTGCGGGATGGTCCTCTCTCGTATGTCCGAAGTGCCAAGCATGACCTCCCTCATGGAAGAACGCATCGTAGTCCCTCCAGCCGCCGGAGGGCATGATGACAAGCCGCACGTCCTGGGGCACGCTCACTGGTGCGCAGAACGCCCTCGGGCTCTTCTTGGGCCGCTCCTCCATGTCGATCTTGATGTTCTTTGAGCGCTCCGGTTCGAGCCCCATCCCTCCCAGGGTCTTGAAGAACGCGTCCACGAGTCTGTCCTTGGCGAATGTGCCGTCGAACTCCTCACCCCTGAACGCATACGGGATGTCGTAGCTCCAGGCTTCGGAAAGACTGATTCCTGCGCGCTTCTGTAGCAGGGAGTCAATGGAATCGAGATAGAGTTTCTCCGTCCTGCGAAGCATCTCCTCCATCTGGTCTTCGAACGACTTGTAGTCGATGCCCTTGAGGGAGGAACACATGTCTCGGTAGTTCTTGTATCCCAGAACGGAAGAGAGTTCGTGAGCAGTGCGCATCCGCTCCAGAATGATCTCGTTTAGCTTCGCCGTCTCCACCAGCTTGCCCTCGAAGAGCGCCTTTCGCTTCTCATGGGACGCTTCGTTCCTTATCTTGACCGCGATGTATCTGTAGGGTATCTTCTCGCTGTTGCATTCGACGATTGCCTGGGTCTCGAAGGTGTTCGCCTTGTCCGTGAGCTGTTTGACGGCGCTGTCCACGTACCCGAAGGTTGCGAACTCACGCAGATATCTCTGCCTTCGCGCCTCCTCGGTGCTCTTGTCTGCCTCCGCGCTGTCCTTGGTCAGGGCGATGGCTTCCTCGGAGAACAGGTGAGCGTACTTCTCGTAGATCCGGACCGTGGCGGTCTCGTCCTTCAGTCCTGCGTAGTTCTGGTAGAACTCCTCCATGAGTTCCCTTTGGAACGGCTCGAGATCCTCTCTCAGCCTCTCGATGGTAAGGGAGGCCATGGCGTGATAATTGCGGTCATCGTTGATATGCGTTTGTGTCCTGGCTCACGATTCCCGCGTCACAACCGCGCTAGATTTAAGTGCGCCACTCTCCATGGTGGGCGGCTGTTCAACATGGCTCGTGTACTTGTCTGCGTGGCTTGGCCGTACGCGAACGGCCCCATTCATGTAGGGCACGTGACGGGCTCGATCCTGCCTGCGGACATCTTCGCCCGGTTCAACAGGATGGTCGGAAACGAGACCATAATGGTCTCAGGTTCGGACATGCACGGAGCGCCGATAACTGTCCTGGCGGACAAGGAGAAGGTGTCTCCGGAGACGGTCGCCAACAGATACCACGCGATCAACTCGAAGGCGATCCAGGACATGGGCTTCGAATACGACCTGTATACCAGCACTCACACGAGGAATCACGAAACGGTTGCTCAAGACGTCTTCAAGAAGCTGCTAGAAAAGGGTCATCTTGAGCGCAAAACGACTCCGCAGTTCTTCTGCGACAGCTGCAAGCGGTTCCTCCCTGACAGGTATGTAGAGGGCAGATGCCCGCATTGCAGTTACGAGCGCGCGCGGGGGGACCAGTGCGACTCCTGCGGCAAGGACCTCAACGCGGGCGAGCTGCTCGATGCCAAGTGTCAGATTTGTGGCAGCGTTCCCCAGTTGAAGGACACGGAGCATTACTTCCTGCAGCTCTCGCATTTCACGGACGACCTCATAGCTTATGCAGAGCGCAGTTCTCACTGGCGTTCGCATGTGCGCGCGTTCACGATCAATGTTCTGAAGGAGGGTCTTGTTGATCGGCCCATCACGAGGGATATATCGTGGGGCATTCAAGTCCCTCTCAAGGGCTTCGAGGACAAGCGCATCTACGTCTGGTTCGAGGCTGTCATCGGCTACCTGTCAGCCTCGGTCGAGTGGGCGAAGCTCGAGGACAAGCCCGATGAGTGGAAGAAGTTCTGGACCGACCCCGAATGCAGGAGCTACTACTTCCTAGGGAAGGACAACATAGTATTCCACACGATCATGTGGCCGGCAATCCTTTTGGGACATGGTGGGCTCAACCTGCCGTACGATGTGCCCGCTAACCAGTACATGACGTTCGAGGGCCAAAAGTTCTCTAAGAGCATGGGTGTCAGTATCGACATCCCCGACATGCTCACGAAGTTCAAGCCGGACGTGATCAGGTACTACCTTTCCGCGAACATGCCCGAGCTGAAGGACAGCGAGTTCTCGTGGGAGGATTTCGCGTCGAGGGTGAACAACGAGCTCGTGGCAACCTACGGGAACTTCCTGCACAGGGCGCTGTCATTTGTGTGGAAGAACTACGGCGAGATACCTGTCAAGGGCCCGCTGGACGAAAGAGACAAGGCCGCCCTCGACAGGGTGGCCAAGGCGGAGTCTGAGATCAGGGATGAGCTCTCTGCCTGCGAATTCAAGAGGGCTCTGAAGGGCGTGATGGATCTCGCCCAGTTCGGAAACCAGTACTTCGACTCCGTCGCCCCATGGTCGCTGGTGGGAACTGACAAGGCGAAGTGCGGCACCGCGCTCCATGTGAGCCTCCTCATATCCAAGGCCCTGGCGGTCCTCGCGTTCCCGTTCATGCCATTCTCCTCCGAGAGCATCTGGAGCCAGCTCAAGATGGACGGCACAGTCGAACAGGCCGGATGGAAGGGTCTGGAGATGCCGCTCAAGGAAGGAACGAAGCTGGACAAGCCAGCCCCTCAGTTCGCGAAGATCGAAGTCAAGTCAGGTGGCGATTTCCAGCAGTTCTCTGCGCTCAACCTGAAGATCGGCAAGGTGTTGGATGTTCAGCCCCATCCGAACGCTGATAAGCTGTACCTTATGAAGGTCGACATCGGGAGGCACATCACGATGGTCAGCGGCCTCAAGGAGTTCTACACGGCAGATCAGCTGAAGACAAAGACCTTGGTCATAGTGACCAACCTAGAGCCTGCGACTATTCGCGGTGTCAAATCGGAAGGGATGCTCCTGGCCGCGGAGGAAGGCCACAGATTGGCGCTTCTGACGCCGGAGAAGGACCTGCCCGCAGGCACGCAGGTCTCGAGCGGCATGGAGCCCGGTCAGAAGCAGGTCAGCTTCAAGGAGTTCCAGAAACTGGAGATTCGTGCGGGGACGGTGGTCGGCGACCCCCCCACGCTAGACCTCGGATCACGAAAGGTCAGGTGTGTCGTGGAGAATCCTGTCAGCGGAAGGACGTATGCGGCCTTTGTGGCGGGCGACAGGAGCCTCGTGCTCCATGCCGTTGACAAGACCAAGATAGTTTTCGACTCAGAGATTGCGGTCGGTGCGAAGATCAGATGAGAATAGATTTGCACGTGCACTCGAGTTATTCGCGGGATGCTTCGGGGACCCCGAAGGAGATACTCAGCCTCTGCAGAAAGGTCGGCTTGGACGGCATCGCCATAACGGACCACAACGCGATGGCTGGATCGCTCGAAGCCTTTTCGCTCTCAAGAGGGATGGACGTGACCGTGGTCAGAGGTGTGGAGGTGTCCACTCGGGATGGTCACGTTCTCGCACTTGGCGTGCGGGAGCTGATACCTCGAGGCCTTATAGTGGCAGAGACCATAGAGAAGATACACGCAGCCGGGGGCGTCTGCGTCGCGGCTCATCCGAAGCGTTTCCCGTCCGGCGTCGGCCTGGATATCGCGCGTGACGGCAAGTTCGATGCGATCGAGATACTCAACAGCGGTTCATCGGCAAGGGGCAACGCGCTGGCTAGGAAGTTGGCCGAGCGGAAGGGCGCCGCAGTAACAGCTGGTAGTGATGCGCATGCGATGGACCAGGTCGGAAGAGCGTTCACGATAGTTGACGGCAATCCGACGGAGGAGGCAGTCCTCGAGGCCATCCGGAAGGGCCGGACTACTGTCGGGGGCAGGAGCAGGACGAAGGTCGAAGGCATGCGCTACTCGTGGGAGACTCTCGTAGAATGGCTCAGGGGAGATCTCAGAAGGCTCTAGATCTTCTCCGCTATCCTGGCTGCGAAATCCTTCGCCTTGGCCGCGAGGTCCTGGGTCGGAACGTCCTTTGATGATGTCATCACCAGGAGCGCCCTCGCACCAGCGCTCACCAGCAGCATCCTGCCTCTCGTGAGTTCTATGGCGACGTACTGGAGCTTATCCTTCAACTCCCCAGTGGCCGTCTCCGCTGCTCCGAGAAGAATCGCCGACATTGCGACGAACGTTTCGAGGTGGACTCCTTTCGGTGCGTCACCTGCTATGTGCATCCCACTTCGAGAGACCACCGTTACCTCGTACACCGACGGGATAGAACGGATCTCGTCCAAGACTTCCTCGAGGGCAAGGTATTCGACCATGGTTGTCCAGCTCTCCCTCTGACCAGTGTCTCTTGATGAGCTGGGGAGCTTATAAACTTTCGCGGGTCAGGTCTCCGGGTTGCGATGGGTTGATATCGGGTCATTGTGATTTGTGCGCTGGAAGAGATGAAGCTCCTGCACCAGGACTCGAGGAACAACGAGATCAAGCTCCTTCCCGAGACCCTAGACGACCTCTGGCACCTCTACAACCTCATCGACGAGAAGGACCTCGTGTTCGCGATGACTTATCGGAGGGGAGAGGAGAAGTCCGACAAGCTCAGACCTGAGAGGGCCGACAAGCTGCGGATGAGGCTCGGGATACGCGTTCAGAAGGTCGAGTTCCAGGAGTCCGAGGACGTCCTAAGGGTTCTCGGGATCATTGAGCAGGGACCTCAGGACCTCAGCCAGCATCATACGCTGATGCTTGCGGTCGGAGATAGTGTGGATATCGTCAAGCCTGAGTGGAAGGCCCAGCACTTCGACCGAATCAAGCGTGCGATTTCGTCCTCGGAGAAACCATCGATTGTTTTCGTCGCGATTGAAGACACAGATGCGGTGATCGCCACCGCGAGGGAGTACGGGATCAAGGAGTATGCCACGATCTCCCGCAATCCGGGCGGGAAGATGTTCGACGCGAAGTCCAACGAGGAGGAGTATCTCGACGAGGTGATCCAGAAGCTCAAGCTTGTTGTGCACGGCGAGCTGCTCATCATACTCGGACCCGGGTTCACGAAGGAAGCGCTCGCAAAGCGGCTGCGCGAGAAAGATTCTGGAATTGCGTCTTCGATCAATCTGCAGCACACGGGCCAAGCAGGCATGGCTGGAATAAACGAGATAATGAAGCAGGGCATCAGCGTCAAAATACTTGAGGACACGAGGGTGGCGCAGGAGACGAGGCTAATGGAGCAACTCTTCACCGAGATTGGCAAGGGCGGCCTCTTCGCCTACGGAGACGCGGAGGTCGAGGCAGCCGCACGCGCGGGCGCGATCACCACACTCCTCGTGCTCGACAAGAAGGTGAGAACGAGCACCGTCGACAAGGTCCTCAGACTGGTGGAAGACTCGAAAGGATCATTCGTGATCGTCAGCTCGCTGCATGAAGCAGGCAGGAGACTCGATTCGCTGGGAGGGGTCGCTGCGTTGCTGAGGTACAAGATCTCCTGATGTTCACTCGTTAGTCTGCCTTCGCCTGGCTCTCATCATGTCGACCATCGCGTCGACCAGGAGCGACACCGGGAAAGGTTTCGACCAGAACGACACTGCGCCAGCTTCGAGCGCTTTCTCTCTCGCCGATTCGTCCGCGCTTGAGAAGATGACGGGGACCCAGGGATCGATCTTGAGGAGTTCCCTCGTGGTCTCGATTCCATCCTTGCCAGGCATCCGATGGTCCATGATCACTGCATCCGGTTTGAACTTCATCGTTCTGAGGAGCTTCACAGCCTCTTCCCCGCTCGGTGCGGAGAAGACCGTGAACCCTCTCGCCTCGAAGACGCTCCGATAGAGATCTCTGATGAACTCCTCGTCGTCTACGACGACGACTCGGCCGGATGACCCGTGCCCTCGCGGGGGAAGATGACTAGTGATTCCACTAGTCATTGCAGTATTCGCCCTGAACGCTTGGTCGAGATCCCTCATGGCCAGGCTCTAATCAGGATTAGTGCAAAGCCTCAGGCTCGCGAGCGTTCGACGCAGAACCCCCGCTCCCTCGCATCCCATCTTCCTGACACCCGGGCATCAAAATCGATAATAATAATGATTTCTGTCGTTTTCGGGTTTTTGAAACGGGGCTGGTCTGCGACTGCACAAACAATCGAGAATGCTCCAGAAAAGGATATTTCGAGGTAGCGTGATGCTGCAGTGGGATGGCACGCATGTCCTCTGATGTCTCACCACAACCTCCGCCACCTGTTCAGTATGGAGCCCCCAGGCCGAAGAGAAGGATCGCGGCCATTGTCGCGATTACCGTGATCGTTGTCATCGTCGTTCTCGCAGCGATCTCGTTCGCCTTCCTCCGTTCTACGGCGGACCTGCGCGTGAACGTCTTCTCGACGCATCTGTTGACCATCAGCTACACTCTGAGCGTTGGCGAGAAGCTCGTCGAATCTGGCACTCTGGATTTCGGTCAATACCTGAACTACTCCGCGACCTACCACTGGTGGTTCTCGGACAACGCGACCTTGGAGATATCCGCGACCTCGACAGGCGGGCTGTTGGGCAGCATCACCGACACGGGGACGGTCGAGATGGTCAACGGAGGCAGCTACACCGTCAATCTCTTCATCTGAGCCTGCTCATGGACGATTCGTCTGAGCGAAATAAAAAAGGGATGAGAACGGAGGACGATAGGCAGGAGGAGCAATCGTTCCCACCTATCCGGGATGGTCCTCAATAATCGCAAGCAGGAACAGACTCGAAATCCGGCTCGACTCCGAGAAGGTCGTAGACTTCTTCCCAGCTGTAGTGATCCGCGTCAACCATTCTTCCACGCTTCCTGTAACCTCTACCGGAAACGGAGGTCATTAATGTGATATGGGGAGGTGCGCGAAACTAGTCTGGCTTGCACAAAATGCGCGCTCAGCGCGTGTGCCTGATATGGACCGCCTCGCCACGATCCGCGAGGATCATCTCTTCCGGGGACATGACGGCCACGCCGACGCCCCTCACTTCTCCACGGTGCACGACCGCGACGTCGTCTCCGATTCGGATGTCGTCGCTTGCACCTTCAACACCTATTGCGAACAGGTTGCCCTTCGGGACGAAGTCATCTATCTCTACGCAGTACTTCCCTTCAGCCGCGATGACCCTCGCTCCTTCCATGGTGAGTGAGATCATCCCTCTCTCGCCGGTGAGCATCCCGAGCTGGTCGTTCCCACGCATGAGCTTCACGTTGGGCCATCGGCCCCACAGGTGCACATCGTCGCAGAGCTTGCTCCCGATGTCCCCGAACTGGAATCTGGATATCGACCGCATATCCTCTATGCTCCTATCGGCATCCCGTCCTTGATGTGGCTGAAGATTCGTTTCTCTGAGGGTCTTCTCGAGACGCTCAAGGCTCTCATGCGATCCGGGGCTTCCGAGGGACGTGTCCACGAAATCCTCGAGGGCAGCATTGACAGGCTCGCGTTCGTCTCCGAGATGGGAGATGACCAGATCGTACTTCTGACTGGACACTAGCCACGAGACCATCTCCTGGGCCAGCACCTTCTCGTCGCGATCCCAGTGGCCTGTGACAGGGATGTCGTAGTCCTGCGCAGGATAGAAAAGCTCGAGCTCCCTGGGCACGAGTCCGATGGGAGAGGTGACGATGACCTCGTGCACAAGGTCCGCCTTTCCACTCTGTTGGATTGCCTGCCGGAAGCGCATGTGCGACTTTGAGAACGAATATGGTTTTCTCGCCGAGCAAGGTATCAGCACAAGTATCCTAGTGCCAGCAGGTCGGGCGTATCTCGTTTCCAGTCGCTTCCTCCATCTGAGGATCTCAGGCCTGTTCAGCGATTCCTTGGAGCCCGCGTGGAAGGGGGTCCCTTTGATGGGCGCGTGCCTCTCCAGCAGTTCCTGATGCTCGAGGTCCAGCAGTCTGAGGTTCTGCACGAGCCACGGGTCCGTCCGCACCCTGTTCTCCACCAACTCCCTGAGCGTCCCCTGAGAGATCGCATGCCTGACCATCCTGAGCTCCATCTCAGCCGTCATGTAGTTATGCTTCAGGAGCGCGTCCCTGCCTCTCTTCCCCGAGCTGCATGCCGGGCATGAGCAAGGCAGGTCCCTGAGCCTGTCGTAAGTAAGTATCCCAGTGCTGGTGAGATAGCATCCGTTCTCCGAGGCCATTATGAGCGGAAGCGAGTCGAAGAGGTCGAACCCCGAGTACGACAGGAATGCGAGCCGGTGGGGCAGCCCCATGACGGAGCTTAGCAGCGGTTTCAGCAACGCTTCCCCGGTCTTCATCGACTCGACTGAGTCCACGAATCTGCGCGAGTCGAGCAGCAGCGCGGCAGTCGAATCCGGGGAGAGAATGGGCTGCTCATCCTTCGAGTCTGCATATGGAGACCCGCGATACCGAGGGTCCAGCTGGTTCGCAGCGTTCGTCGAGGTCTTGCCCGTCGAAGAGAAACCCGAAGGGGCCATCACGAGACTTCCAGAACTGCCCCTATCAAGGCTCGTCAGCTTCAAGGCATCTTCAGGTGCTTTGAATCGTTCGGTGTCCACGTACACGACAGCAGGCGTTGTGAATCTGGAGCTGTCGAGCTCCAGGCGACCTGTCCTAGCTAGCCCGTCCCTTTCAACGATCTCGAAGCGCACGATTGCAGATTGCGCCAAGACTAGAAAAACCAATGGATTGGGGGCAGAGCCCCCGATAAGATACTTCAGAAAGTTGTCACGACATCGTGCTCGGCGAGCAGCTCCTTGGCCTTGGAGGCTGGGACTACCTTCAGCCCCTCGAAGAGTCTCGACTCGTCGATCCCCCTGGCGACCAGGTCCTCTTTGACAACGTAGACCGGGACCTCGAAATCGTACAGCTCCTTGGTCGCATCCATGTTCGAGGGCATCTTGACCGCGTCGGCCTTCTGGCTGGCGAGCGAATTATAGACCCCGTCCTCCAACATCAGCACGGAGGTCTTCATGCCGTTGACCCCCATGGCGAGCGCCAGACGAAGTCCGGCAAAGGCTTCTTCCAGTCCGTACGGAGACCTTGTGACTAGCACCAGAGTTGAGTTGGCCACCATCATCACCTCGCAATTGTCACTAGCCTGTCGGACTCAGAGACGAACCTGAACAGGTCGTTCGTCAGGCTACCCACCTTGGCGCCCTGGATCTCCTCGCCCCGCTCGAACCCTCTGGCGGCGTAGCAGGTCTCGCAGAGAGCGATCGCGGTTCCTTGCTTCATGGACTCCTCCAGCTCGTTCCCGACGTTTGGGAACCTCTTCGGGTTCTGGCCCTTCTTGACCGCCGTCACACCCTCACCGTAACCGAACATGTTGACCTTGTACCCTTTCGCAAGCGCGGCGTTGGCGAGCTTGACGGCTACGTTCGCGTCCATTGCCATCATCGATCCGCTCCTCCACAGGATTGTCATCGTCTTTGGCATGTTCGCACCTCACACGGTGATCGTCCGCTCGGTTCTCTCCATGATGCAGTCGACTATCTCCGAGTACTCGACCACTTTCCCCACCTTGACGTCATTCGGGCCGAAGCCACGCGCCTCGAGATCGTCCTTGGCAACTAGCACTTCGTGGGTTGCCTCTTTGAGCTTGCGCGAGGCCCCGTCGACGAGGGCCTGGTACACTCCGTCTTCGAACAGTATGGCGCTCGCCTCGTCGCTTGTGGAGAACCTCTTGATCGTGTGCGCAGGGTCGAGCTCCTGTGGCGACTTCAGCACTATGAATGCGCTTCTCGGCATGTTACCAGGCTCATCCTATGAACAGCGTGGTCTTCGACTCGTTCGCGAGCTTCAGGAACGAGGCCGCGCCAAGAACCTTGACGCCCGGCTTCAGGTCGCTCTCCTTGATGCCCATCAGTCCCATGGTCGTCGTGCACGCGTAGAACGTGACCCCCATGTCCATTGCCTGCTTCATCATCTCGTCGTGGGACGGGATTCCGACGGCTTTCATCTTCTTCTGGAACATGCCCGTGAACAACCTGTAGATCCCGGGAAGCTTGGGTTTCGCGGTCTTCTTCAGGAGCCCTGTCCCGAAGAACGTGTAGAACACGTGCACCTCAGTCCCCATGGACGCTGCTGTCGTTCCCATTATGAGGGGCATGTACGCCTTGTCGAAGGTGCCCTCACTCACCACCATACACATCTTGTCTGTCATTTGTACCAAATCTCCTTAGAATCTCACTTGATCTTGATGTAGAACTTGAAGACCTTCCCCTCTTCCTCTGTGCCGACGAGCGTGTTGCCGGTCCTCGAGCACCAGGCAGGGACATCTTCCTTCGCTCCGATGTCATCGGCCAAGAGCTCCAGAACCTGGCCGGACTTCAGTTCCTTGATCTTCTTCGCGAGTTGCACGATCGGCATCGGGCACATGAGCCCCTTCGCGTCTAGGGTAGCGTCCTTCTGCAAGAGAATCTTCTCCCACGGTTTTGACAAAACCGCGCATATGCGTATTCTGTGCCCTTTTATAAAGATTGTCACGTTGGCGACGGCCAGAATATCCGACCTCTACCGTCCGTGACAACGGTTAAGTATAAAATTGGCACTACCGCGCAACATGGTTGAACCGCAGAAGATCCTCAGCGGCGAAGCGACCTGTCGAGACATCGTCAAGTGCATGTACAAGCTCTCCGACTTCGAGCTCGCGATATACAAGAAGCTTGTGAGACAGGGTCCCTTGAGGGCCGATGATCTCGCCCCGGTCCTGAAGAGGGACAGGAGCACTGTCTACCGTGCTCTTCAGAAGTTGGTCGCTGCCGGACTCGCATTCCGCGATACCAAGACCATCGCACGTGGAGGCTATTACCATGTATATGTAGCGGTGGAACCTCAGCAATTGAAGACGAAGCTGTACAAGTGCGCCGACGATTGGTTCGAGAACATGAAGGGCGCGATTGACGATTTCGATCTTGCATAGTGCCCTACTTTTGGACTCGAACACATGTGTAATTCTCAGTAGAACAAGCGGACAGCGTGCTTCGAAGGACCAGCAAAATTCAAGTATTTTTGTTGTCGATTCACCTTTGATGCCTAGTCTCGTGCAGACTCTCTCACATTTGGTACTGGGGCAGAAGGGCGGAGAGAACAGAATCCTGATAATAGAGTTGCTGAAGGCGCGTCCGTACAACATAAATCAGCTTGCGGAACACCTGCAACTGAATTACCGAACGATCAAGCACCACATAGATGTCCTCCGTGAGAACGGTTTGCTGACCCAGTCGTCTTCTCCAGGCTACGGTGAGGTCTATTTCTTGTCACCAGAATTGGAGCAGAACTATGAGATCTTCCAGAAGATCGCTGGCAAACTCAAAGGCCAAGGGTCCTCCTATGCGTTCCTTCATAACGTCTTCGAACAGGCTCATGATGCAGTGATCGTGGTCGACGAAGAAGAACTGGTCCTCTTCTGGAATAGGAGCGCTGAAAGACTGCTCGGATTCTCTGACAAGGAGATCCTTGGAAAGACGATTCCGATATTCAACGATCCTGATTTCCTCAAGACAGCCATCAGAGATGTGGCTGACAGGAATGTGGCAAGTGTGCAAGAAATTGTTGGTAAAGACAATTTAGGGAACCAGGTAGATCTTGAGATAAGCGTCGGTGGCATCGCCGACGAAGAGGGGAAGTTGGTCGCGTACTCCATCCTGGCTAGGGATATTGGAGTGAGGAAACGGAACGAGGAACGGCTTCGATACCTGAACGTTCTCCTCACTGCCATAAATGACGTCAACCAGCTGATCAACAGAATCCCTGACATAGACGCCCTCATGCAGAAGGCGGCTGACCGGCTCTATGATACGGGGTTGTTCACCGAAGTCTCCATCGGTCTGCAACGTGATCCCGACAGCGACTGCATCCTCCTTGTCGGGCACAGCGGAGTACATGAAAAGGAATCTTGGAGAATAACGCCCAAAGGGAGTGGGGAAGGACTCAATTGCGTGAAATCCGCTGCTAGATCAATGAAGACCGTCATAGTCAACGGAACCGGAGAAGATTGCGTGGAGTGTCATCGCAACTGTGGTCAAGCAAGGGAGTCGAGCGTGATACTCCCGATGCAGTATCGTGATGGTCTCATTGGGCTCTTCAGCGTGTGTTTGATTCCCGGCCATGTGATCTACAAGGAGGAGCTCAGCCTCCTGGAGGAAGTCGTGAAGGACCTCACGCTGGCCAGGGTCAAGACATTGGCAGATGACCTGTTGGCCGAAAGCGAAGACCGGTTCTCGTCGGCCCTCTTCGCTGCAAGGAGCGGCGCATGGGATTGGAATCTCAAAACGGACAAGCTAACTTGGTCCGACGGCCTGGAACGAATCTTCGGTTTTGGCAAGGGTGAGATCAAATTCACCCACGAGGCACTTCTTGACAGGGTTCACGTCGAAGACCGCTCCAAAGTCTCCGATGCCATAGAAGCATGCCAGAAGGGTAGGAAGGAATACGACATCGAATACCGTGCAGTATGGCCTGATGGTTCAGTTCATTGGATACGCGAAGCCGGAGACGTCCTGTTGGACCAGCATAGAGAACCTATTCGCATGCTGGCGGTCGTGAGCGACATTTCAATAAGGAAAACGATTGACAATGAGTTGCGTAACGTTCTCGACAAGGCGCAAGCGCGTCAAGTCGGGGCCGGAAACAGCTGACCGGATTTGCATCTAATCCTGCTCTGAACTGTCAACGATGTTGAAATAACGGTATAATGGCCAGCACACATCTCATTTCGAAGTTATGCAAGAAATACAGGAGAGTGTGAAATTGGCAATAGTAGAGGATAGTGGTATGGTCGGAAATAGCTCGGCTGCCTATCAGGGTAGGACGGCATCCATCGTCGGATCAAGGCTTGGGAAGAGGTCAAATCGTGGTCGATACTGGCCTGCGATGCTCATTTCAATGATGATTGTCGTTCCAATGATTGTCGTTCTAGGTTTCTATGCGACATCTGTAGCCCGGTCAGCTGGTCCATCGCCAGTAGATCTTGGCACCGCTGGCAATTTCGTGATTCTGGCGAAGACAGGTATCTCAACGACGGGATCCACCCAAATTTGGGGTGATCTGGGAGTCAGTCCAATCGATTCGACTGCAATAACCGGATTCGGATTAGTGATGGATGCCTCTGGTACATTCTCGACATCCTCATTGGTCACTGGAAACGTATATGCCGCCGACTATACCGATCCAACTCCGACTATGTTGACCACGGCCGTGGGTGACATGGAGACTGCATACACCAACGCCGCTGGAGTGGCGCCTGACTATACTAATCTATACTCTGGAGATCTTACCGGGCAGACACTCGGTCCCGGCTGTTACGTGTGGAGCACAGCAGTATTGGTATCAGCTGCTGGAGTCACTATCTCGGGCGCAGCAGGCGACGTGTGGATCTTCCAGATAGCGCAGAACCTGGACTTGGCCGAGGGTGCCCAAGTCACGCTGAGTGGCGGCGCACAGGCTTCGAACATCTTCTGGCAGGTCGCCGGTCAAGCGACCCTTGGAACGACCTCGGTCATGAAGGGAGTCATCCTGTGTCAAACAGCAATTGTGATGAACACCGGCGCATCGCTGGAAGGTATTGCGTTGGCGCAGACAGCGGTCACTATGGACGCCAATGTTGTCTATACATCGGGCACCGTGATACCTGAGTTCTCGCAAGTTCTGATCCCAATGGTCGGAATGTTGTTTGTCGTTGCGATAGTCAGCAAGGTCAGGAATCAGAGGAAGAAGTAGATCCTCTGATCCTAAACCTCTTCCATTTTAGTGTTTTCGTATCTGCTTCCAAGATTGTTCGGGAGAAATCTTCTCGAGGTGACCGGAACCAGTATTTCGACTAGTCTCCATCACCGACCCTGAATCGGATTTGCATCTAATCATGCATCAAATGTCAATGATTTTGAAATAACGGTATAGCGGTTGCTGGCCTATCCATGGACTATGGAAGCAAGCAAGTCGAAGCCAATAATGAAAGGAACAGTGCTGGTTGCTATTGCTGTTGTGATTGCCCTCGTAGTGGTGGGAGTAGGGGGCTACATATGGTACAACTCAGACGGAATTGGAGGCGGGTCAGGATCTGGGCCGGCGAAGGTGAGCCTTGGATCGGCTGGCGATTTTGCGATTCTGGCAAAGACAGGGATCTCAACCACGGGAACCAGTTCGATTGTTGGAGATGTCGGGATCAGTCCTGCAGCTGCATCATTCATAACTGGATTTGGACTGACAATGGATTCCTCGAACGAGTTTTCGACGTCGTCCCTGGTTACAGGGCGTGTGTATGCAGCCGACTACGCTCCTCCGACTCCAACTGAAATGACTACAGCTGTGAGCGACATGGAGACCGCGTACACCGACGCAGCGGGGAGGACAAACCCTGATCATACTGAGCTGGGCGCGGGAGACATCACCTCGATGACACTCGCTCCTGGTCTCTACAAGTGGGGTACTGGGGTCCTGATATCTGCTGCTGGTGTGACTCTCTCGGGTGGCGCAGACGATGTCTGGATCTTCCAGATAGCGCAGAACCTGGATTTGGCCGACGGTGCCCAGGTAACGCTGAGCGGGGGCGCAAAGGCATCCAACATCTTCTGGCAGGTCGCAGGCCAAGCTACCATTGGAACGACGGCTGTGATGAAGGGAATCGTGCTGAGTCAGACGACGATCGTGCTGAACACTGGCGCAACGCTGGACGGCAGGGCGTTGGCGCAGTCTGCGGTCACATTGGACGCCAGTACCGTTAGGGAGTAGGCGGGGGATGTTGAATGGCAATAACAGTGCAATGGTCTCACATTGGCGTAGGCGCAGTACTCGCTTTCTTGGCAGGCTGGTTCATATTCGGCCTTCTTGGTGCGGTGATAATAGCAATCGTAGTCCTGGTGCTGATGGGAGTCATAAAGATCAAGTAGAATCGCTGGAAAATCGGAGGTGACATGAAATGGCAAAGAAGAGCAGAGGCGGAAGAATGACAGCAGCAAAGAATCGCGCGGCGAAGTCCGCCGGCGGACGCGGCCCTGTAAAGGGACGTAAGACCGGCAAGAGGATCATGAGTACCTGAGGGGTGATGGGAACATGGATGAGAATCTTGTGGAGACCTTGGTCTTCTTCCTGGTCGGGTTGATCATCTCGACCATTATCATCTACGTGATTACGAAGATGTTCGGGGAGAAGGAAGGGGTGGGGACGGCCGTATTGGCCGCCCTAGTTGGGGCCGTCATCTACGCCCTGGCGTATTACTTCCTGGGCGAAGGGCTCCTGGCTGCATTGATAGCCGGGTTCGTTTGGCTGCTGGCCCTGGGAAGCCTCTACAGCATGGGATGGTGGAAAGCCCTCGGCGTAGCAATCGTCGTGTGGATCGTCGCCTTCCTTGTGGGCTTCATATTGCCTACAGTCGTGGGTCCTTTGTGAGATGGGATGCAGGGACCCACACGAAACTTCTTACTTCCTTTTATAGTGCCTCTTGGGAGTGATTCCCGTGAGGACCGACCAGAGCGCTCGCCTCTTCAGAATCGAGAAGACTTATATGCCGACAAAAGATTAGGTGCTCGATGTCAGCAGGATGGAAGGGGATGGACATCGTCTCCATCCGCGATTTTTCGAGGGAGCAGATCGAGCATGTCTTGAAGCTCGCCGACAAGATGGTGCCGGTCGCGAAGGGGGAGGAGCGGAGCGTGCTCCTTGAGGGGCACGTGCTGGGGTCGCTGTTCTACGAGCCGTCCACGAGGACTCGCCTGTCGTTCGAGTGCGCGATGACGCGCCTGGGCGGGAGAACCCTGGGGTTCGACGAACCGAAGGGTTCGTCGGTCGCGAAGGGGGAGACCCTTGCGGACACTATCAGGATGGTGGACTCGTACTGCGATGTCATAGTCCTGAGGCATCCGCAGGAGGGTGCGGCTAGATTGGCCGCGCACTTCGCCAACAAGCCGGTCATCAATGCCGGAGACGGCGCAGGGCAGCATCCGACTCAGACAATGCTCGACCTCTTCACGATGAGGAAGGAGAAGAAGGACCTCGAGGGGATCAATGTCGTCATCCTCGGGGATCTGAAGTACGGCAGGACTGTGCACTCGCTCTCCGAGGCGCTCGCGATGTTCGGCGCGCAGCTCACGTTCGTCGCTCCGCCGACCCTCCAGATACCGAAGGAACATCTGAAGCAGATTGAGACCATGGGTCACAAGCCGAAGATAAGCAACTCATTGGAGGACTCCATCAAGCAAGCTGATGTCCTCTATGTCACGAGGATACAGAAGGAGAGGTTCCCGGATCCCGCGGAGTACCAGAAGGTCGCGGGCACATTCAGGATCGACCTGGACGCCCTCAAGGACGTGAAGCGCGACATGATAATCATGCATCCTCTGCCCAGGGTCGGGGAGATCGCACCCGAGGTGGACACGACGGAGCACGCTAGGTACTTCGAACAGGCGTTCAACGGGGTGCCGGTCAGGATGGCTCTCCTGGGACTTGTGCTGGGGGCGTCGAAATGAAGGAGTTCAAGGTCACGCCGATTCGGAACGGCACAGTCATCGACCACATCAATGTCGGGATGGCGCTGAAGGTCCTGAAGATCATCGGAGTCAAGGACGACGTGAACTCGACCGTGAGCGTTCTGATCCATGTCCCGAGCAAGAAGGAAGGCTGGAAGGACATCGTGAAGATAGAGGACCGCGAGCTCGACCCGAAGGAGCTTGACAGGATCGCCCTCATATCCCCCAATGCCACGATCAACATAATCAGGGACTACAACGTCGCGGAGAAGTTCATCGTCGAGGTGCCGAACGTGATCAAGGGCATCATGAGATGCTCGAACCCTGGATGCATCACCAACAAGGACGAGCCAGTTGAGCCCGAGTTCGTCGTCGAGTCGAAGAAGCCGATCACTCTCAGGTGCATCTACTGCGACCGCGTGACAACCGACGTCGCAGAGAACATCAGGTGAGCTTTCCAAAGGGGGCCTAGGGTCTGAGGCTGAAGCTCGAACCGGTCAAATGCATCGCATGCGGTCTCTGCGAGACGGTCTGCAGCATGCACCGCGACTCGGTCCTCACCCCGATGACTTCGAGCATCATACTTCACATCGAGGACAAGGCCAATTACTTCGGCCTGGTCCTGAAGACGAAATCGGAGGGACTGGTGATGGGCAGGCCTGAGGGCACTTCCTCTGGTCAGCAGGCTTCCGCCTCAGGCGGTCCGGGCGCGAAACCCATCCTCCTGAGGGAACCGTGCGACCTGTGCGACGGAAACCCCAAGTGCGCGCGGATTTGCCCGACTCAATGCATCATGGTGGTCGACTAGATGAACCTCCGAAACGGGAAAGTGGGCTTCATCGACCTCTCGTCAGGTGAGTCTGGCGAGGAGGAGGTCGAGGAAATCGCTCTCGGAGAGGACTCCCTGAAAGGCATTCTCGCTAAGCATGGCCAGGACTCGGTGATTCTTGGAACAGGTCTTCTCACGGGCAGCCTCATCCCGGCATCCTGCGCAGGGACGGTGACCGTCGGGAACAAGACGATGCCTCTCATGGGTCATGCAGGGGTCGAGCTGAAGCTGTCGGGTTTCGACTTCGTCGTGCTCAAGGGCAAGGCCTCCAAGTGGGGCTATGTCTGGATCCGAGACGGGATCATCGAGTTCGTTGAGACGCCCGAGATAGTGCAGCTCAACTCATGGCAGAGGACCGACAAGATAAGGTCCGACCAGGGCGACTCCAAGATACAAGTGCTGTCCGGAGGTCCTTGGTGCGATGATGGCCGCCCTGCCGCTCAGCTGGTTGTGAACCACTGGGGCGGAGAGGACAAGGTCTCCGTCGGCGCTGGATTCGGCGCGAGGAAGCTCGCTGCGGTGGCATTCAGGGGAATGGGCGAGCTTGAACTGGCCGACCCCGAAACCCATTTCGAGGGATCGGTCGAGATGATGCAGTCTCACCTGTCGAGGCTCGGACCGAACAAAGGACTTCGTTCTTACTACGAAGGCGCTGTCGGAGAAGGTTTCGACGGGCTTGTGCACAGGCATATCGGCTGTTACAGCTGTCCATTTCCGTGCAGGACCTTTCTGAAGACTGAAGAGGACTCAAAGGAATTTCGTCACATGCACAAGGAGCCGGGATACCTGCACTTCGATGTTTCGGCCCTCGAGGCTGCTGCTCGGGCGGGTCTGAGCGCGCGCGACTCGATTAGAGCGCTCGCGCGATGCGCTCAGGCGGGAGCGGAGCCGGCAACCATCATCACGGCCTCGGCGGCACGCTCGTCTCACGCAGACGTTGCTGCGATCGAGGCACTGCTCGCTGACCCGGGTGATCTCCCGCCAGCTTCCAAGGGCAACTTCGAGCTGAGCTTCTCGAGATCGGCGGACTACGAGGAGTGCCTTGGACTCGGTCTGTGCCCCAGATACTGGGGCAAGGTGGGCCTAGATGTGCGGGCGATAACCAAATGCGCGGAGTCTGCACTCGGTCGCATGATCGAGTGATTTGGCCGATTCTGCGACCGTCGAAAAGGTTTTAGTAGAAGACCGCTGGTAGGTCCTCGGTAACATGAAGATACTCGTCACGACAGGCATGCCCGGGTCAGGCAAGGAGGAGTTCCTCCAGTGCTGCGTCGCCAGAGGGGCCAAGCCTATCAGGATGGGGGACATAGTCCGCGAGAAAGCCAAGGAGTTCGGGCTCGACCCTTCGGATTCGAGCGTTGGCACGCTTGCCAACGAGGAGCGCAAGAGGTACGGCAAGGATGTTTGGGCCAAGCGGACGATTCCATACGTCGGAGGGGAGCTCGTCGTCATCGACGGCACGCGGGGTCCAGACGAGATACGCGCGTTCAAGCACGCCTTCGGTGAGGACCTCAAAGTCATAGCGATTCATTCGTCTGCCGCGACTCGCTTCGAGCGGCTCAAGAGCAGAGGGCGCGCAGATTCCCCGATGACCCGCACGGAATTCGACCAGAGGGACAGGCGGGAGCTAGACTGGGGAGTCGGAGAGGCGATCGCCCTTGCGGACCACATGATCATCAACGAGTCGTCCATCGCTGATCTCAGGACTGAGGTCGGCCGCCTTTTGGACTTGCTTGTGACCAAGAAGTGAGCCGATGGAGTTTCTCGCGGTGAAGCCATGCAGGCACGACGCCTTCGAAGCGATCCCGAAGAAGAAGATATCGCTCGATCTCGACGATGCCGAGAAGATTCTGCGCGCGAAAGGGTACGAGATACTGGCGAACCCCAGGGTCATGCTCGTGGTGAAGAAGGTGCAGGAGATAACGGTGTACCCTCATGGGCGGCTCCTGATGCATCCGGTCAAGGAGAAGGCACTGGCCGAGAGCATAGCCCGGGATTTGTATGCTGCCCTGGGCAAGTGAACGGGCACCAGCCTCCTCGCCCGGCCTTCCACGGTTCACATTAAATACACCCGGATGAATCGCGGACACGATATCATCCGGAGGATGCGACTGATGATAGAGATACAGAACCTGAGCAAGAACTTCGGGACGATCAGGGCAGTGGACGATCTGACACTGAAGGTCCCCAAGGGAATCACGTGCGGATTTCTCGGCCCTAACGGTGCCGGCAAGACGACGACAATCAAGATACTCACCAGCCTGATCTCAGCCTCAAGCGGCAAGGCGTTCCTGCACGGCGTGGATGCCATCAGCCACCCGAAGCTCGCTCTGAGTCATGTGGGTGCCGTCGTCGAGACGCCTGAGTTCTACCCTTACCTCACCCCGCTCGAGACGTTGTCGTACCTCGGCCGGATCAGGGGCATGAACCACGCAGACATCACCAGAAAATCAAACGATGTCCTCCGCGAGGTGAAGCTCGATCAGTGGAAGAGTACCAGAATTGGGAAGTTCTCGAAGGGCATGAAGCAGCGCCTGGCCATCGCTCAGGCGTTGCTTCACGATCCCGACATCCTCATACTCGACGAGCCCACGAGCGGACTCGACCCCAGGGGAATGGTCGAGGTGAGGGAGATCATCAAGGGACTCCAGAAGCAGAACTACACTATCTTCATGAGCTCTCACCTGCTGGGCGAGGTCCAGGAAGTCTGCGATAGTGCAGCCCTCATAGACAAGGGAAAGCTTCTGGTGTACGATTCGATCGACAACCTGAAGGGGCTCACCAAACTGGCGAAGATCGAGATCTCGGTCATCGGCCAGGCGCCGGACGGACTGTTGGACCAGGTACGCGCCCTTTCGAACGTCAGGGCCGTAGAGAGGGTCGATGGGAAGGTGTTCATCGTCACGCTCGAGGGCCGAGAAGATGAGCGGGCTGAACTGCTCAGTTCGGTCCAGAGGATGGGCGCGAAGGTCTCCGGCTTCAACGATGTTGGTCTTCCGCTTGAGCTCATGTACATGGAGCTCGTCAAGGAGTCGGGGTGATATGATGCCCTCTGACGAGAGAAAGCACTTCAAGGTGCCTAGCGACTTGGTCCAGATCCCGATTGTCTGGAGCTACGAACTGCTGAAGTACCTGAGGTCTTGGAGGATCGTCGCCGCGATTGCGATAGTCATAGCCATGCTCGCGCTCCTGTACCTTCTGCCACCCGCGCTCGGACAGCCGTACAACGGAACCGATGTGAACGAGTCGATTTGGGTCGAGGACTTCGCTACGCTCAATGTTACCATGCCGGGGATGCTGGTCCCTCAGAGCTTCGGTGCGATCAACAGGAGCGTGGTGGACCTTGACACGCTCCAGCTGTTCGTCAACGGGACTCCCTACCCGTCGAATAGCGGGATGAATTGGATATTCCTGGAGCTCAGTTTCGCCGAGGAGCTGCCGTCGTTCATGGGCGGCTCGCCCAAGTTGAATGCAGTCATCTTCATGGAGAACCTGACGGGAAGCGCAGTCACCGCGACATACGACTGGACGACTTCGAAAGCAGATTTCGACAGCCTCTTCCTCAGCTTCGTGAGCATTCTCGTGATAGTCTGCGCGACCTTCTTCGCCGCCGACGCGCTCGTGGGCGAGTTCCAGAACAGAACAGGCTATCTGATCTTCCCGAACCCCGTGAAGAGGGAGGTGCTTTTCATGGGCAAGCTGGGTGCCAGTATGACCGCCGGGATCATTGTGATCCTCCTGTTCTACGGGGGCCTGGCCGCCCTGTCCTACGCGACGGTGGGAGGAGTGGACGACGACTTCAACCTGTCCCTAGCGTTCGCGCTGGAGTTCTTGCTGGCAGCTACGGCAGTGGGATATCTGATAAGCTCGCTCCTCAAGGGGACGACAGGGGCGACCGTGCTGACATTTTTGCTGTTCATGATAATCCTCCCGATCGTGGACGGAGTGTCGAGCTTCGCTGGGGTCAAGCTAGAGGCCTCCCTGACCTTCGCGGCCAACGTGATGACCTATGTCATCATGGACCCGTACCCTGTGGACACTTCGGTGGATATGTTCGGGTACACGATCTACAGTTTCTACCCGACGCCGGCTTCGGCCGCGATCACGATGTTCGCGTACGCCGTGGTGTCAATAGCGATCAGCATGTTCCTGTTCCGGAGGAAGCAGCTCTCTGGCTGAGACTACACCGGGGCCGAGGGCGGGGGCTGAGGAGGGAACTGCTCTCCCCACCTCATCACTCGCCTCTGTGACAGGGCGATGTTCACTGCCCTCATGAAATCCTTCTGGGTCACGAGACCGACGAGCGCGCCGTTCTCCAGCACGAGGAGCATGCTCTGTTTGCCGTCGTACATCATCCTCAGGGCCTTTGCCGAGTCCGTGCCGGGGTCGACGGACAGGAAATCCTTGGCCATGATGTCCCGCACACGCATGATCCCGAGCGATTCGCGGGGTACTTTCTTGCTCTCTGCGTGTGTGACGATCCCCTCTATGCCGGCACCCGCCACCGGGAAACCCATGTGGCCAGTGGCCAGCATGAGCTCGTGAAGCTGCTGGACGGTCATGTCAGGATGCGCAGTCTGAACCGGGGAGGCCATGACCTGCCTGACGGGTATTCCGTGCAGGCTCTCCGTGATTGTGACCGACTGCTCCTCCTCGCTGGCACCGATGTAGACGAACATGGCTATCAGTATCAGGAAGAAGTTCAGGGAGAATATGCCGAAGATGGCCATTCCGATGGCGAAGTACCTGCCCACGCGAACGGCCTTCCTCGTCGCGTCGATGTAGGGCATCTTCGACGCGAAATAGGCGCGCAGGACGCGTCCCCCATCCATCGGGAACGCGGGGATCATGTTGAACCCGGCCAGCAGAAGGTTGTACACCGCCATGAGCCCCAGCAAGAGGACGGTTCCCTCTCCGAGCACGGACCCGTCGGCCAACGGATCCAATGCGATCATGAGCAACAGCGAGACCCCGCCGATGGCGAAGCTCGAGAACGGGCCCGCGAACGCCATGCGCCATTCTTGGTGCGGGTCTCGGGGTATCTCTTCCATCGACGATACGCCACCGAAGAGCATCAGCGTGATGCTCTTGATCCTGACGCCGTACGAGCGCGCGAGATACGAGTGCGCGAGCTCGTGCACGAATATCGTCAGGAAGAATATCGCCGTCGCGATGGTCCCGAAGACATATTTCACCCAGGATTCTGCGTCAAGCTCGGCGAAGCTGACGGGTATCCCGAGTATCTTGACCGGATTCTCAGGGTCGGAGAACAGGTACACGAACAGCGGAAGGATGATGAGGAAGGTCAGGTGAAGATAGACTGGGATTCCGAGTATCCTTCCGATCCTGATCTCAGCTGCCATCGGCTCATGACAGGACCGACTCGATATTTAATCCTTGAACAGAACGGGTCTGGCAACTGGCGCCGGAATTTATTCCGAAAACATCTTATAAAAGTAAGACTACTCTGAGTCCGTCGGATGGGGCCAGATTGAAAACCATGAAGTCTGCCACATTGACTGTTCTCGTCTGTCTCTTACTCGTAGTCCCTTTCGGTCTTGCTTTTGGGCCGGGACTTCGATTCGACCGGTCTGCCGACGGCGGCGACGGTCTTGAGTCACCGACCGTCGCTGGGGCATTGTCGCTGACCTTCCCTCAGGTGTTGAACACTTCTCAGAATGTCTCAGAGTACCCGCTAGGGTCGCGTGCGCTCATCCTCCCGGACGGTGTCTCTGACATGTTCCTGTGGGACATGAACGGGGACACGCTAGACGATCTGGTCGCGTCAGTATACTTGTCGAAGTCGATATCCATATTCTATAGACAGCCGGACGGGAGCTTCGAGACTTATCCGTCTTTCAACATTACTACTGCAGACCGTCCGTTCAGGATTTTGCCCATCGATGTCTTCAATTCGAGTGACCATCAGATAATCGCTCTGGAGCGGGGACTCACATACACAGACACTCGCTTCGTAATCTATAACCTGACTTCGGAGTCATCATACGAAGTGATGCCTGATCACTCGACGTACTCCAATGCCACGGATTTCGTCGTCGGGGATTTTTCAGGAGATGAGTATCCTGATGTGGCAGTTGCCTGCAAGGGATCGACGCCATTGACAAACAAGGGAAGAATCCAAGTCTTCTTTGGCCATGACTTTACTTCCTTCGAGATGTTCATGGCGGGCTGGGATACACAGACTGTTGCAGCCGGTGATTTCGACGATGATGGCGTACTTGAGCTCGCAGTTGCCAATGCAGCTTCCAACGATACCTCCGTTATGTTGTTCAAACCGCCATTCGATCTCTTCACCGTTCCGTATTCGATTCTCCCAATAGCGGGCACGCCAACAAGCATCTCTACCGGTCGACTCGACGGCGATGCATTGGATGATCTTGCCGTTGCCACGGAGTCCCCCTCCACGATTCACTTCTTCGTTCAGTCACTCGGCTCTCTCGGCCCGCCGCCTGAGCCCACGATATCGCTCATTCAACCCCCGAGCTGGATTCTCGCGACGGATATGAATACCGATTCACGTCACGACCTGCTCGTACTATCCGCTTCGGGCAATGTCACATTCGGACATTATCAGAGGACTGTGGAACCGCTCTGGGATTCATCTCCCGATGTGCTGCTTCCGGCAGCAGGATCTCCGAGGGCAGCTGTCGTGGGCGACCTCGACGGCGACAGCCTGACAGACCTTGCGATCGCTGGCGCTCGCGCCGACTGGTCGGGGCCGTCCCTCGCGATCTGCCCGAACAAGTCGCCTTCGTTCTCTAACAGCGACATGACCGCCTGGCTTGGCACTTCCGCTTCACCTACGGTCATTGCCTCGGGCGACTTGAACGGAGACGATGTGCAAGACCTCGTGACGATTGACCCGGTCAGCTCCTCCATCGGCTACCAGTTCTCGTTTCAGGGGACCTACAGCACAATCCTGCTTGGATACGAACCCAGGGATTTGATGGTCTCGGACCTTGACCTTGACGGTCTGTACGACATAGTTGTGGTCCAGGAAAATGGGCCGACGGTCACTGTCGTGATGGGGAGTTCATCATTCCCGTCCGCTTCGGTCGACATGACCTGCGGAGGGTCAATCACTGACGCATCTCTCGGCGACTTCAACAACGACGGATTCCTCGACCTCGTGGTCGCGACCGCAGAAACGTCGCTCGCGCTCTTCAACAATACTAGGTCTCCGGTCCCATTCGCGGGATACTACAACCTCGGCTCGACCCCGCCTGGTTCGTGGTCCATATCGGCTGGCGACTACAACTCGGATGGAATGACAGATATTGCATACACAAAATCGGTCCGAAAGATCGTGGTGATGCTCCAGAGCTCGGCGGTGGCCTTCGGTCCGCTGTCGCCGACGCTCAATCTGACCCATACAGTGGGATCCGACTTCACGAGATTGTGGAGCGGAGATGTGACGGGCGACGGGAAGACCGATATCGTAGCGTCTCGCCCCGCGGACCCATCCCTCTACTTGTTCGACCAGGAAGACTTCGAAACGAGCCCGCATCCATATGCGACCCTCGACCTTCCGGAAGTGCCTGAGTTCGTATCGGTCGTCGACGCGACGGACGACGGGCATCTGGACGTCGTGGCAGTCTTCGCCGAATTCGATTTGTTGTATCTCTATAGACATGATTCGGGTTCTCTGCCATCGTCTCCTTCGATGGTTTTCGTTACGGGAGCCGACCCCTGCTACGCGACCATCGGAGACGGCACGGGCGATAACAGAGGAGACCTCCTCGTCAACGATGCCGGCTCGCACTCCGTGTCTGTGTGGAGACAGAACAATTTCGCTCCTGTCGCGGATGCTGGCGGGCCCTACGTTACGAGACAGGGAGACCTGCTACAGATAAACGGTACGGTCGAGACTGGCACCTCTGAGATACCGTACATGCTCTACTACTGGGATTTCGGGGACGGCGAGACCAACTGGACCGACCAGGTAAGACCATTGCACAACTACACATCGGTAGGCTCGTACATCATCCAGATGATTGCATACGATCCAGCCGGACTCTTCGATATAAGCGCTTCGAACGTCGAGGTCCTCGATGCAGTTCCGCACGCAGCCTTCTCTTGGTCTCCAGATGAGATCGAGGAGGGAAGGAATATCACATTCGTCGATGACACCTGGTCTTTCGACCCGACTGTCTCCAGGAGCTGGAGCGTGGACGGAGCGCCCACGGGCGATCAGAGCAGCATCGTCATCGCCTTCCAGAACGGCACGCACCAGGTCGTGCTGACCGTCGAGGATTCAGATGGATCCGTCGGCATCGCCAGCTACTCCGTAGATGCGTTGTCGAAATCTCCTGACCTGGAGCTCGTGGCGTACGGCGTTCAGCCGTTCGGCGAGGGATATCTGGTGACCTTCTTCGTCGAGGTCGACAAATGGCACTTCGTGTTGAACGGGACGATCTGGGAACAGCAACCAGTCGACCCTATCACGACCTATGAATGGGACTTCTCGAACGTCCCGGGGACGTTCGTACCTGACCCTGAGGCCCCGAACTCCGCAAACGTCACGCACGTGTTCTCCTCAACTACTGATGCGAAGGTGTTCCGCGTTGCGGTGCGCGTGAACGACTCCGACGGGATGGACAGCAACGCTTCGTTGGACATACTGGTGAATGACAGCGGGCCAGTGGCCGGATTCCAGTTGTCAGACCCGGCTCCGAGAGAGAGCGTCCCTTTCACTTTCATCAGCACATCGGCGTCATACGATGGAATCGATTCTTGGCTGTGGACACTCGAGCATCCGAATGGAACGTTGGAGGATTTCCCAATTGACGGGCGCGCGATGGAAGAGCTGCCGTTCTCGAACTTGCAGGATGGCGACTACACGATGTCGCTGACGATCTCCGAGTCAGACGGGGACGATGATACGGTTGCGCTGAACTTCCATGTGCAGGAGATTGCCCCCGAGGCGACCATTAAGGCGATCACGGGGGCCGAGGATGACGGCACATACCAGGAGTTCACCACGGTGAACTTCATCTCCAGTGTGACCAGCCTGGACCCGGCAGTGCAGTTCGAGTGGGACTTCGAGGCCGTAGGTTCTGACTTCACAGCCGACACGATCACATTCGGCGGAACGGCGTCTCACTCATATTCGCAGATCGGCAACTATACGGTGAAAGTCCGGGTGACCGATTCGGACGGCAGCACAACTACACAGTCCATGCTCGTCAATATCAGCAACAAGCCCATCAGAGCAGGATTCTCCCCGAGCTTCACCGACATCCGTATCTTGAGGTCGGTTCCGGCGACCAATGTGCTGACGTTCAACGCGTCATTCCTGGCGATGCGGTATCCGGACATAGTTGCCCTTGACTGGGATTTCGGGGACGGCGAGAGCCTCAGTGTCTCCGGTGTCCCCGCAGAGAATATCGTGCACAACTACACGCTGGGGGCTGACTACTACATCAATGTCACCGCGGAGGACGATGACGGCTATACTGCTGTCATCAGCACGAAGGTCTGGATGGTGCCTCCTGTTATCACTCTGATTGAGCCAGTGGACGACGGAGTCATCAGGAGCGGCGCCCCGATAATGTTCCTCATCTCATCGGGGTCCACGCCGATAGCGTCAGTGTCATACGATATCAACGACACTGGATTCAGGAGCTTCCCAACTCAATACGTCATTAACACAACCGGCTGGACCGAGGGCCAGTATCGGATACAGGTTGTGGCATGGGATGCTGGCGGCAACTTGGCGATCTTCCGGTACCTGTTCGTGACCATCGACGACAGCAACCCGTCCGCGTTCCTGTCGTCGACCAAGCAGACGGTGTATGCGGGCGACAGGTTCAACATGACTCTGAAGGTCTTCGACCGAAATGTCGAGGCGGCAGGAGTTGTTCTCTTCATCAAGTTCCCGGGGGACAAGATATTCCTGCCCTATTCGACATCCAAAGGCAGCGACGGCTCGTTCTACAGGATCATGCAGGTCCCTGAAACCGAAGGGACGATCGAGCTCTACGCCAACATCACGGATCTTGCCGGGAACTCTCATCAGACGTCGGTATACACGCTATCCCTTAGGCTGCACTTCGTCGATTGGGCATGGCCGTACATGCTTTCGGCAGCACTGCTGGCGACGATGGGCACCGCGGGATACTTCATGCGTGAGCAGAAGATAGCCGTCGACGAGGTGTTCGTCATATACAAGGACGGCCGGATGATAACCCACAGCACGAGGCGGCTCAAGCCCGGCATGGACGACCATGTCCTTGGCGGGATGCTCGTGGCGATCCAGGACTTCGTGCGCGAGTCGTTCAAGGATATCACGTCATTCAAGCTCAGAAGGCTCGAGTTCGGTGAGAAGAGCGTTCTCGTGGAGAAGGGCGACCATGTGTACCTCGCGGTCCTGCTGCATGGCCAGACCTCCAGGAAGATCGCCCTCAAGATGCAGAAGGTCGTCGAGGAGATCGAGCTCAAGTTCGGGCCGCAGCTCAAGGACTGGGACGGGGACTTCGAGAAGATGAGGGGCGTCGGGGACGAAGTCAAGAAGCTCTATTCGAAGATGCCCATGTTCCCTGGCAGAAGGACCAGGAACACGTAGGTGATGCACTGACCGTTCCGCTCCCGGACACTCTGACCATCATAGGAGTCACGTTGTTCTGCGTCGTCATGGCTCTCGGCTCGTACTACAAGAAGGTGTTCAACCTCTCGGGTTCGGTGTCCGCGTTCGTCATGGGCATGATCATAGGCATATGTGGGGACGTCCTGTGGCTCGTCCTGCTGCTAGTATTCCTCTTGACGAGCTTCTGGGCCACGAAGTACAGGTTCGAATGGAAGAAGTCCGAGGGTTTCCAGGAGGGTGCGAAAGGCGAACGGAGCTGGAGGAACGTCTTCGCGAACGGTGCGATACCTGCCGCGATCGCACTTGCCAGCTTCCTCGCGGACTGGGCAGATCCCGAAGGGACTTTCTTTGCGAAGAACATCGCGAGCTACCTGTTCGTTTCAGCTATCGCCGTGGCAGCGTCGGATACCGCTGCCAGCGAGATCGGGATCATCGACCCGAGAGTGTACATGATAACGACCTTCGAGCGCGTGAAGCGCGGAACGGACGGAGGCATCTCACTGACGGGCTCTCTGGCGGCGTTCGTCGCGGCGGCCTACACTTCCGTTGTGGCGTACATCGTTTTCGCGTTCCTGGACGAGTCGTTGCTGGCGGATCCTTTCACGGCCTTCATCCCGATGCTCTGCGGGTTCCTCGGGTGCCAGATCGATTCGGTGATCGGCGCAACATGGGAGCGGAAGGGCAAGGTGGGCAAACTGGGGAACAACTTCCTTTCCATCGCCGCGGGTACGCTGATAGCGTTCGCCCTCACGCTCTTCTAGATCCTGGTCAGAACGTAGACGTCCATCACACCGCAGTATGCCTTCTCGATCTTCCATCCCGTGCTGTCGCACAGAGCCTTCATCTCACGCGGTGTGACCATCAACAGGTCCCACCACGGGCCGACCTTCTCTTTGTAGAGCTCCCTCAGCTTCACTTGTCCTGGCGGAAGGCCACGAGCGCGGTTCTTGCTGTGGTAGGACAGATGCGCGGGATTCTTCGTCCTGGTCGGCTGAATCGAGGAGGCTAGAAACAGTCCTCCAGGCTTGACGATGCGGTGTAGGTCCCCGAGCATTCGTTCGACACCGGTCATTGTCCCGCAGAGTCCGAAGTTGTTGCAGAACGCAATGGCGGTGTCGAATGAGGCATCCGGGAACTTCAGGTCGCACGCGGACATCTTCAGAACCTCCTTCACACCTCTTCTTTTCGAGACCTCGATCGCCTTGTCGGATAGGTCGATCCCGACCACCTCGTGTCCCTTGGCCTGCAAGTAGAGCGCGATCCGGCCAGCACCGACCCCGATGTCCAGCACCCTGCCCTTGACGTGCTGGAGTGCCTGCTTCTCAGGGTGCTCGAAATTCTCGAACTCGGCGAAGTAGACCTCCATCCTCTGCTCGTCCACGTATCCGTCGTCGCGTTCGAGGTAGAACGGTTGACCGCGACCTTCCAGATGGTCTAGGAAGGCCGTTCCGAAGAGGTCGTAATCGTCCATCGGAAGGAGCATGTCCTTCCTCATAGAAAATCATGCCACTAAAGCCTCTCGATCTCGTCGAGGAGGTGGTCCAGATCGCGCCGGCTCGCGTCGGCGCGCGCCGAAGGTTCCTCATCCCCGACCAGTATCTGGATGGCCCTCATTCCGATCCCTCTAGCTCCGTCGACGTCCTTGTCCGGGTCATCTCCCACATGGACAGCTGCCCTGGGCACGACCTTGAGCTTGTCCAGAGTGGTCCTGAACGCCATCTCAGCTGGCTTCCTGACCTGGATCTCGTTGGAGAAGGTCGTCACGTCGAAGTACTCTGCGATGCCCAGACGGCCCATGACGACCCTCAGGACCGAACCAGGGGTCCTTCCCGTGTTGGATATCAGTCCGGTCTTGTATCCCGCCTCTCTGACCTGCTCGAGCGCCCTCTTGGTTCCGGGAAGCAGGATCGGCGGGTTGTCAAGTATGGATTCGCTGTAGATGCGCTCGATCTCCGAGACATCGCGCCCGGTGAGTCGGCTTGCGAGTCTGGGGTCTACTGCGCTGAGCAGAAACAGCACCTGATCCCTCGCGGACATGTCCCGCTGTTTGCTCCATGTCAGCGCGAGGAAATCCCCAGTCTCTAGATACGCGGATTCTATCTCCTCCGGAGTGTGCATCGCCCCTCTATCGGCGAGGATCTTGCCGATTCTCTCAATCCGGAGCCGTGCGACCTTCTCGGAACCCCCAGGGCGCTCCTTGATGAGTGTGTCCCAGAGGTCAAAAGTGACTGCGGTGATCTTTCTCATGCGTGTGCCAGGGGCTATTCATGTGAGTCTATTGAAATTCTCCATTCTACAACGCTGTGCGGTTGTTGGGGGAGCAATTCGTGAACGATTTCGCCAAAACGGGCCTCCGGCAACCCTTATATATGACTTCGTTATTAGATGACCCGAAGAGCGGTCTGACGGCCAAAGTGGCGGGGCCACACCTGGTCTCTTTCCGAACCCAGAAGTTAAGCCCGCCTACGTTCTTCGTGGTACTGAGGTGCGCGAGCCCTCGGGAAGCCCAAGGCCCTTCGGGGCCTCTTGACCATAGCGGCTAGGTGCACTAGCCAGGTACCTTCGGGTACAGGGTGAACTGCACTGCTTGAAACCGTTATGGACTTGGTAAGCTGTCAGCCACCTCTTCATTTTTCATCCTTCAACGGAGGCAGCTGGCGAGCTGGCACCTGGTACTCACCGCGAAGCATTTATAAGAATCCAGATAGCTTGACGCTCTGGAGCTGGCAAAGTTGGCTCTCTCCCCAAACGAGAAATGGATTCTAGTGGCCATCTTCTCTGTCGTAGGCATCTTGGCCGTCTACTTTGAGGTCCGGTACATGCGAGGCAAGAGCAGGGAGGTCCGAGAGGCGGACCAGAGAGGGGATGAGGCCCACAACGCCATTCTCACAACTCGTTCCGTGATCAACGTCATGCAGACCAAGGGCATGGACACGAGCTCCTCCGAGAGGGTCCTCCTGAACGCCAGGATGGCTTTGCAGCGGAAGCAGTACGACCAGTGCATGAGGTTCTGCGAGCAGGCGAGGCACGAGCTTACTCACCCCACCACCTCTGCTCATGGTTCTGGGTCGGAGCCGGGAGCCTCCGACCTGGAGAAGGTTGCGGAGTCGATCCTCAAATCGGACTCTGGTCCTTCGAGCGTTGACTTGTACACGGGGTCTAAGCTCTCCGTCGACAGGAACGGGAACTATCTGAGCGCCAAGTTCGAGATCAACACGGCCAAGATCGACTTGAAAGAGGCGGTCGACCGAGGGTCGAACACCTCAGAGGCGCAGGGCCTGCTCACTGACGCCGAGGGGGCGTTCGTCGCGGGCAACTACACGAAGGCTCTCTCGCTGGCCCTGAAAGCCAGGAGGGCCATCAGCTCGGAGATCGAGCTGGAGACGATACCTCTCAAGCGCGTGCCTGAGGGAGACGAAGCAGAGCCCATGCCAGACGAGTCCTCCGGGCTTCCTATCCAAAGGTGCAAGGAGTGCGGCGCTATGCTCGACCCTGGGGACACCTTCTGCGGGACCTGCGGGGCGAAGGTGATGCTCGAGCGCGTCTGCGAGAACTGTGGCATGAAATCGCGTACTAACGATAAGTTCTGCAGGAAGTGTGGAGCGTCGCTCGGTTAGTGTGCTGGATACTTGTTCTTGACTATCACTGCCGCGAGCGCGCCCGCGCCGAAACCGTTGTCGATGTTGACGACACCAATGCCGCTTGAGCAGCTCGAAAGCATGCCGAGTAGCGCGGCAATGCCCTCGAAGCTCGCCCCATAGCCGACGCTGGTCGGTACCGCAATGACCGGTTTGCTGGTCAGCCCGGCGACCACGCTCGGGAGCGCTCCCTCCATGCCGGCGAGGACGACTATCACATCCGCCTTGTCGAACTGCTTCATGTTGGAGGTGAGTCTGTGGATCCCTGCGACGCCCACATCGTAGAGTCTGTCGACCTTGCAGCCAAGAAGTTCGCAGGTCACCGCCGCCTCTTCGGCCACCGGTATGTCTGATGTGCCTGCAGTGACGATCAGGACCTTGCCAATCAGATTCCTCTTGGCCGTGTTCACCGAGAGCATCCGTGCCTCGGGGTACCAGATAATGTCCTTGCCGAAGCGTTTCTTGAGCTTCCTGGCCACTTCCTTGGACATGCGAGTGAAGACCGCTTCATCCCCTCTTGTCAGGATCCTCTCGACAATCCCAACAATCTGCTTCTCCGTCTTTCCGGGAGTGAATATCGCCTCAGGTATGCCCTTCCTCAGCTCCCTGTGGTGGTCCAGCTTCGCGAATCTGAGGTCGTCGTACGGCAAGGTGCGCAATTGCTCGAGCGCGTCGCCGACCGTGCATTCCCCGCTCCCCAGCTTCTCGAGCACCTTCCTGATCTTCTCGGGGTTCATCTCAGGATCACCTCGTTCAGGCTACCTGATCTGTATCCTTCGAGGTCCATCGAGACATAAGTGAATCCCAGAGTTCGCAGCCTTTTTGAGACGACGGTCCTGGTTCCAGCCGAGGCCAGTCTTGCGATGTCCTTGGGCGAGACCTCCACTCTGGCGGTGTTCCCGTGCATCCTCACCCTGACCTCATCGAACCCCTTCGCCTTGAGGAACTCCTCCGCCTCCTCTATCATCCGGAGTTTCTCGAGAGTGATGATCTCCCCGTATGGTATCCGGGAAGCGAGGCACGGGCTTGAGCTCTTGCGGGAGGTGGGGAGTCCTAGCACCTTCGAGATCGTCCTGACGTCCTGCTTCGTGAGGCCGATTTGCGCGAGAGGGCTCTTCACTTTCATCTCTTCCTTCGCCCTCAGCCCGGGCCTGTAATCCTCCATGTCCTCCGCGTTCGAACCATCCAGTATCTCCTTCAACCGACGGACCTTTGCCACCTTCCTCAGCTCTCCGAAGTCGTCCAGCTTGCACTGGTAGCACCTGTCCAACGGATTGCTGACGAACTGCCTGTCTTTCAGAGGATTCACATTGATCACGAGGTGATCGATCCCGACGCTCCTAGCCACATCCTTTGCCTGCTTCAGTTCGGATGCAGGGTAGAGGGGGGAGGCGATTGTGACCGCGATTGCCTTCTCACCAAGCTCGTCATGGGCGATCTTTGCGACAAGCGTGGAATCGACTCCTCCGGAGAACGCGACGACAGCCGAGCCGACAGACCTGATGTTCTCCCTCAGCTTCTGCAGCTTTCTCTCGACCGCCTTCATCATATCCGACCAAACAGCTGGCACCTATTTTTATGTTTAGTAGCACAGAGTGGCATCGGCAGAGGTCGTCTCCGTCACGACGGTTCCAGCGGCGGCCTGCTTCGTGCCTTCTATCAACATGTCGTCGGTGATGTTCCTCGACTTCAGGCATGGAACGCACGCGACCAGCTTCCCGCCCAGCTCGCGGAAATCCTTGATGAGCTGGTCCAGCGGCGGGAAAGCCTCGGCCCTCACGTGGCTGGCGTAGTCTCTGACTGCGAGCCACACTCCTGTCGTCTGCAGAATGATGGTGACATCTATGTCCGTCGCAAGGGCTGCGTTGGCCATCACGAAGGGTATCGTAGCTCTCTCTGGGTCCTCTCCGCCTCGAGTCGCTATTATGATCATCTTCTTGTTCGTCATTTTGTGATCCTCGTTGTCACGATGTCCCCCTGAGATATGCCCCTATCCCCTAACGGCGAGCGCCGTACCTGAGACGATATGACCCGGTTGTCGAGGCCAACCGGACAAGTAATAAATAGCGCAACCGCCCCTTGGAATAAGCCCGGCCGAACTTTGGAGGAAGGAATGGCGGAGGAGAACACAGTCTACATTGGGAAAAAGGCCACAATGAACTACGTCCTCGCCGTGGTGTCGCAGATCAACTCTGGGTGCGACGACATCTGCATAAAGGCGCGAGGAAGAGCCATCAGCAGGGCTGTGGACGTTGCGGAGATAGTGCGTCACAGATTTGTCCAGGGCCTGGACTACAAGGACGTGAAGATAACGACGGAGTCCTTGCCAGGTCAGGACGGCGGCAACGCGAACGTCTCATCGATAGAGATCTACATGTCAAAGTAGATCTTCAGTCAGGAACAGTGTTCAGTCCGAGCTCAGGCATCTTCACGGGCGGCCTCGCCATGGGTGGTCGGTAGCGTGCAGCATGCGCGCTAGCATTGGTTTTATGTCAGGCTAGGCTAATCGGCCATATGTGAAGGCGGGTGACCGGATGATACTTGTCAAGCTCGGCGGAAGCGTGATCACGGACAAGTCGCGGCTGAGGACATTCAGGAAGTCGGCCTGCGACAGGCTCACGCGCGAGCTTGGCAAAACGCGCGCTCCGCTCGCAGTTGTTCATGGGGCCGGGTCATTTGGGCACATCGAGGCCAAGAAGCACGAGCTCCACAGGGGCTACCGCAAGGTTTCCCAGGTCCCGGCAGTGGCCTCGGTACAGCGCGATGTGAGGGAGCTGAATCTCAAGGTGCTGGAATCGCTCATCGACTCCGGGATTCGCGCAGTCTCCATTCCGCCCGCGTCCGCGGGGACCTTCTCCGGCGGCAAGCTGAAATCGTTCTCGAGGGCTCCATTCGAGGCACATCTCAGCCTGGGTCTCACACCGGTCTCGTTCGGGGACGTGGTCCCGGATCGTACAATGGGCTTCTCAATTTGCTCAGGCGACCTCATGATGGAGGCCCTGGCCAAGGCATTCAATCCTAGGCTCGTCGTGTTCTGCGCGGACGTGGACGGTGTCTTCGACCGCGACCCAAAGAGGAGTCCGCGCGCGATACTGGTTTCAGAGTTCGACAGCGCTGCGCTCAAGAGCATGAGCCGGACGGAGGCAACCAAGACGGACGTCACGGGCAGCATCTACGGCAAGCTGGAGCGCATGCTGGTCATCGCCCGGCACTGCGAAAAGTGTATGATAGTGAACGGCAATGTGCCGGGAAGGCTGAGAAACGCGATTGCTGGCAAGCAAGTGGTTTCCACGCTCGTCGTCCCGGGATAGGTGTTTGAATGGCCCCTCAGGATGAGCCCGTCAAGAAGCTCATAGAGAAGCGGAAGCACGATCACATCGAGATATGCGCGAGCGAGGACGTGGGCCAGAGCTACATGTACTGGGACGATGTGAAGTTCCTACACAATCCGTTGCCCGAGGTGGATTTCGAGGAGATAGACACATCCGTGACCATCTTCGGCCGGAAGCTGAAGGCGCCGATCGTCATTTCCGCGATAACCGGGGGCTACGGCAAGGCCGAGGAGATCAACCGCAACCTGGCCTCGGTCGCGGAGCAGTTCGGATTGGGCATGGGGGTCGGAAGCCAGAGGGCAGCGCTCGAGAATCAGGAGGTCGCGAGGACCTACTCCGTCATCAAGGAGTTCGAGATCCCGCTTCGAATCGGAAACCTCGGTGTCCCGCAGCTGATTCACCAGGGCGGGAAGCCGCCGCTTGATATCGAGGACGGCAGGAAGGCCATGGAGATGGTCGACGCGCACATCCTGGCGGTGCACTTGAACTATCTCCAGGAGATAGTCCAACCTGAAGGTGACACGAAGAGCAGGGGAGGCCTGAGGGCGTTGGAGAAGTTCGCATCCGCGCTCCCGGTATTGGCCAAGGAGACCGGTGCCGGCATTCCGAGGGATACGGCTCTCAAGCTGAAGAAGGCGAAGGTGAAGGGCCTGGATGTCGGAGGTCTCGGCGGGACGAGCTTCGCCGCCGTGGAGTACTACAGGGCGAAGTCTGTCGGAGATTCCACAAGAGTC
>Ga0316622_100000036_pt1 | contig 55371 bp, 51 predicted proteins | sample OWC_Aug_OW2_C1_D_FD_207646 | JGI IMG/M metagenome (GOLD analysis project Ga0316622, IMG submission 207646) | Wetland soil microbial communities from Old Woman Creek delta, Ohio, United States - OWC_Aug_OW2_C1_D5_C | ecosystem: Environmental > Terrestrial > Soil > Wetlands | place: USA: Ohio... | reverse complement strand
GCCTCGGAAAAGCAGAATGTCCCCTATTTCTTCGTGATCGTGAACTTCCCGAAGTCGATCCCCAGGTCCACGCCGGATCCGGTGCCGGAGAGGGCCAGGGAGACCTCGCCCTTGGTGAGGGCCTGGGTCTCGGCGGACTTGACCGCGCCCGCGTGGGCCGTCGCCGTCGCGTACGAGCCGAACAGCTCGCCGATGTCGCTCACCTCGGAGAATACCCCGCTGCCGTCCACGGTCTTGCTCTTGCCGAAGGTCAAGCCTCCGCCCGTGGTCTTGAGGGAGACCTTTGCCGCCTGCCCGTTGTCGCAGGTGATGACCCCCTCGCCCTTCGCCGTCTTGTAGAAGGCGGACCAGCCCGCCAGGGTGAACGTCATGTGACACTTGATTTTCCCGCCCTTCCCCTCGGACGGCATCTCCTCCGCGGTCACGGTCGAGCCCGCCGCAAGCAAGAACGGGGACACCAGGCCGGCAATCGCCATGCGCCGCAGAACCACGCTCATCTTCTCACTCCTCTTTCCATCGGTTCGCCTCCCATGCCCCCACGGCGAGGTGCGCGGCGAGGCTCGCGAACAACGATACGGTGAAGGGGTAGGGTACCAGACCGAGGTAGCTCCCCGCGAGCTGCAGTGCCATCCCGACCCACAGGGCGACGTGAGCGCTCCGCGTCCCCCCGAAGCCGCTGAATGCCGCGAAGACCATCACCACGAACACTCCCGCGCCGCCGAACGCCGACGCGTCCTCCACGAGCTCGTAGACCCCTCGCCGGAAAAGGCGAGTCCATGGGCCAGAACCCCCGCGAGCACCGCTCCGACACGCGCGATGCGCACCTTGCGCGTCTTGGCCCCGAACCACCTGGCGGAGATGCTGAAGATCGCCAGCGCGTACCCGAGGCGGCGTCCCGCGAGCAGGTAGTCGCTCTCGCTGCGGATCCCGCGGGAGACGACGAGCCCGACGAGAAGCTGCACGACGACGGACGTCCAGCAGGACCCCGAAGACCGGGAGGTTCACGGACACTTCACTCGTAGCGGAGCGCCTCGATGGGGTCCTGCCGCGCCGCCCGCAGCGCCGGCCACATCCCGAACACCAGTCCGACCGCGGTGGACACCCCGAAGCCGAGGGCGATCGACCACCAGGGCGCTGCCGCCTGGAACCGGAACACCGCACGCGCGAGGAACGCCGCGCCGAGGCCCAGGGCGATCCCGAATGCACCACCCGCACCGGTGAGCGTCACGGCCTCCAGGAGGAACTGGAGCGCGACGTCCCGCCGGGTCGCGCCGAGGGCCTTGCGCAGCCCGATCTCCCGCGTGCGCTGGGTGACATTGACGAGCATGATGTTCATCACGCCCACCCCGCCCACGAGGAGCGCGATCGCGGCCAGCAGGATCATCACCATGGCGACCCCGGCCGAGATCTGCCGGAACTGGCGTAGCCGGCCGAGGGAGGTCCAGACCGCGAAGTCGTTCTCCTGATTGGAGCGGAGCCCGCGGCGGGCGCGGAGGATCGCGGTCTCCTCCTCGATCAGGGCATCCACGTCCCGGGGCCGGCGCGGCACCGTCGCGATGTGGATCGTGTCGCCGTGGCCGTTCTTCACCTCGGGGAACTGCTCGTCGAACGCGGTGATCGGGATCTGGATGTAGTTGTCGGCGCTCCCACCGAAGAACGAGCCCTTCTTCTCGAAGATGCCGACGACGCGGTAGGCGCGTCCGTCGATGCGGATCTCCTCGTCGATCGGGTCCCGGCGGGGAAAGAGCGCGTCGGCCAGGTCCGGGCCGATCACGCACACTCTCGCGGCGTGGCTTACGTCCGCATCGCTGATCGGGCGACCGTCCTGGACGAAGTGAGCGTTGGCCTCGCCGTAATCCCCGGCGGCGCCGAACACCATCGGTCCACTGGCCTCCTGGCTTCCCGCTTTCACGACCGGCGTTCCCGTGAAGAGGTAGCGCTCGGGCGAGACCGCGCGCGCGAGCTTCGAGAGGCGCTTCAAGGCGATGGCGTCCTCCAGGGTCAGGTCGCGCCGGTTTCTCTCCTGCTCCGGGACCTGGCCCGGGCCGCCGAAGCGAGGCTCCCACTTCTGGAATTGGACGAGGTGCGCCCCGAAGGAAGTGAACGCCTGAGTCATCTGCGCGTCGAACCCGGCGACGAAGCTCACCATCATGATCACGGTGGCCACGCCGGCCATGACTCCCAGAAGCGTCAGGAAGCTTCTGAGCTTCTGGGAGAGCATCGACCCGAGCGCGAAGCGCACGTTCTCGCCGACGGCCAGGCGGGTCCGGGCCCGGCGGCTCACGGTTCGTCCCGGAGTGCGTCGACCACCGGGAGGTTCGACGCACTGCGCGCGGGCCAGTACCCCGCCATGATTCCTACCGCCGCCGAGAGGGCGACCGCTCCCAGAGCGATGACCGCCGTGGTCCGGGCGGGAAAGCCCAGGAGGTCCCGCAAGGCGGCGGCGCCTAGGGCGCCCGCCACCAGCCCCACCAATCCGCCCCCCGAGGAGAGGAAGGCCGCCTCCAGAAGGAACTGGCGCCGGATATCGCGCTTGCGCGCCCCGACCGCGAGGCGCACGCCGATCTCGCGCGTCCGCTCGACGACGCCGACGAGCATGATGTTCATGATCACGATCCCGCCGACGCCGAGCGACACTCCCGACACCAGGAGCGTCAGGATGAACGCCGCCGCGCTGATCTGGCGCCACAGGGTCTGCAGGCTCTCCACGGTCACGATCCCGAACGGATCGGCGTCCTTGAACGCCACGTGCCGGAGCGCCCGCAGGATCGCCCGCGCCTCGTCCATGGCACCCTCGAGTCCTTCGACCCCGCCGCGCGCGCGCACGACGATGTCCACGGTCGAGCGGCTGCCGTAGAGCTTTCGCCAGGCGCGCAGGGGCAGGAACACCTGCTGGTCCTGGCTCTGGCCCAGGATCTTCCCCTGCTGCTCGATCACCCCGATGACACGGTGCGGAAGACCGGCGACGAGCACCTCCCGCCCCACGGGATCCAGCACGCCGTAGAGCTCGTCCTTCACGTCCCAGCCGATGACCGCGACGGCGGCGCCCGACTGCTCTTCGGCCTCGGAGAAGAAGCGCCCTTCGGCCAGCTCGACCCCCACGAGCGGGGCGAGGTTCGACGTGCACCCCTGGATGCGAACGTCCGCGAGGCTGCGGTCGCGGTACTTCACGAGGCCGCCGGTTCCCACCTGCGCGGCGATGGTCTCCGCCTTCGAGAGAGTCCTCTGCAGGGTCTCGAACTCCCGGTCCCCGAGATCCGGTCTCTTCAGGGCATCGACGAATTCCTCACGGCTCCGGATGATGCCGTACTTGGTGATCACGAAGGTGTCGGGCGCCAGACGGATGATCTTCTGCGCCACGAACGCGTTCAGACCGGTGATGACCGACGCGACCAGCACGATCGTGGTCACCCCGATGATGATTCCGAGCAGGGTGAGAAAGCTCCGGAGCTTGTGCGCCCGGATCGAGCCGATCGAGGCGCGCGCGAGCTCCCCGGCGTCCACGATCAGCTCCGCGCGCCGGACGCGCCGCCGCCCTCGCCGGGCTGCTCCGGTCGCACCAGCGCACCCGGCTCGAGCTTCCTGAGCTCGCGGAACGGACCCGAGACGATCGTCTCGCCGCCCTGCAGGCCCTCGAGGACCTCGACGGACAGCTCGCCCATCAGGCCCGTTTCGATCTTCCGGAACTGGGCCTTGCCGTTCTCGACGACGAACACGCCCTCCTCTTCCCGCGGCGCGTCCGGCCGCGGGGCCTTGCCCTGGGGAGGCGGTGTGTCGCGCACGACGAGCGCCTGGATCGGCACGGTGAGGACCTGCGAACGGGAGCCCGTCAGGATGTCGGCCTGCACCGAAAGCCCGGGCTTGATCCCTTCCGGAGGGCTCTGGAGCTGGACCTTGACCCTGAACTTGATCGCCTCCGTGGCGGCTCCCTGACTGCGCAGGATGGGGGAGTTGCCGACCTCGGTCACCCGGGCGTTGAACACGCGGTTGGGATAGGCGTCCACGCGGACGAGCGCCTCCTGGCCGAGGGCGACCGACGGAATCGAGGTCTCGTCCACCTCCATCTCCGCCTCCACGACGGACATGTCGGAGATGGTGAGAAGCACCGTTCCGGGCTGGTTCTGGACGCCGATCACGGCGACTTCCCCCTCCTCGATCCGTTTCGCCGTCACGATTCCGTCCATCGGCGCGCGCACGGTGGTCTTCGCCAGGTTGTCCTGGGCTCCATCCAACGTTGCCCGCGCCTGCTCGATGCGCCGCTCGAGCGCCTGGACGCTCGCCTCGCTCGTTGCGGCCGCCGTGCTCACCCTCTGGAGCTCCGCGTCGGGAACGATCCCGGCCCGGCGGTTCTCGGTCGTCCGCCGGAGATCCTCGCGGGCGAGCACCAGGCTGGCGCGGGCCGACTCCAGGTCCTTCTGGAGGGCCTGCATGGACGCCTCGCTCCCGCGAGCGAGCGCGCGGGTGTTCACGGCGTCGATCTGAAGCAGGAGTTGGCCCTTCGTGACGCGGTCACCCTCCTTGACCGCGAGGCGGGTGACCTGGCCGGGGACCGTCGCCGAGATGTCGACCTTCTTCTGCGCCTGGATCTTCCCGTTGGCGCTCACCTTCGCCTGGAGATCCTGGCGCCCGACCACGGCGGTCTGCACGGGCGTGGGCCTGGGGCCCCGCCTGCCGAGCCAGATCCCGGCTCCCGCCGCCACGACGATCACCCCCAGGGCAATCCAGATCCACCTGCGTTTCATCGATGCTCCGGAAAGGCGGGCCGGCGCCGCTGCCGCCCGGAACCCTTGTACGGAGAAGGGCGGGCCCCGGTTGCGTCAGCCCCTGCTCCCGTGCCCCGTCCTGGCCGCGAACGCCCCGACGCTGGCCAGGAAGATGGCCGCGCCGAACGCGCCGAGCGCCAGCGCCTGGGGCCAGAGAATCTCCAGTCCGATCCCCTTCTGGAGGATCCCGCGGATGATCGTCAGGAAGTAGCGCATCGGCATCAGCCAGGTCAGCCACTGGATCGGCTGGGGCATGTTCTCGATCGGGAAGATGAAGCCGGAGAGAAGCATGTTCGGCGTGACGAACGCCATGCAGGTGAGCATGGTCTGCTGCTGCGTGTCGGAGACGCTCGCCGCGAACAGTCCGGCACCCAGCGTGGTCAAGAGGAAGACGGCGCTCAGCGCGAACAGCAAGGGCAGGCTGCCGCGCAGGGGGACCCCGAACCAGTACCTCCCGATCGTCAGCACGACTCCCACGTTCACCATGCCGAGGATCGAATAGGGCACCATCTTCCCCATCAGGAACTCGTGGGGGCGGATCGGGGTGACCAGGATCTGTTCGATCGTACCGATCTCCTTCTCCCGGGCGACGGCGATCGCGGTCAAGAGCATCGTGGTCACGAGCAGGATCAGGCCGATGACGCCGGGAACCATGAAGTGACTGCTCTGCATCGCCTCGTTGTACCAGACGCGCATCTCGGCCTCGACCGGCGGGCCGATGCGGCCGGCGAACGCGCGCTCCGGCAGCCGCGCGACGGCGAGCCGGATCGAGCGGTTGAGCACGATTCCCGACAGGTGGCCGATGGCGGTGGTCGCCTCGGAGCTGTTGCTGCCGTCCACGATCGCCTGCAGCGTCGCGCGTCCTCCCGAGCCGAGCGTGCGCCCGTAGTCGTGGGGAAAGACCAGCGCCACGACCGCCCGGCCCGCGTCGAGGAACTCTCCGACCTCGTCGATGCGCTCGACCCGGGCCACCTCCTGGAAGTAGCCGGACTCGACGGCGGCGCGGATCAGGTCGCGGCTCGCGGGCGAGCGGTCCAGATCGCAGATGACCGTCGGAATGTGGCGCACGTCCAGCGTCGCGGCGTAGCCGAGGAGGACGAGTTGCAGGACGGGGGCCACGAGCATCAGGCGCAGCGCGAGCGGGTCGCGCCGCACCTGGAGGAACTCCTTGAGGATGAGACGGGCGATGCGGTGGCCGCCGCCGGCCGCTCTCGGCGGCGCGGCGCTCACCGGAAGGCCCTGCGGATCGCCACGACTCCGAGCAGGGCGATCCCCACGGCGTAGAACAGCAGCGCCGCCATCGGCAAGCTCAGCTCGGCCAGGCCCACTCCCTTCTGCAGGGTGCCGCGCAGCACGGCGACGTAGTAGCGGGCCGGGATCAGATACGTCACGCCCTGGAGCACCGCCGGCATGTTCCGGATGGGGAACATGAAGTCCGACAGGTAGAAGACGGGCAGCACCGAGCCCAGGAACGCGGCGGTCTGCGCGCCCTGCTGCGTCGAGGTCAGGGCGGAGATCGTCAATCCGATCCCGAGCGCGGAGATCAGGAAGAGGATCGTCCCGCACAGGAAGACCCACAGGCTTCCCCGCACGGGGACGCCCATGAGGAAATGGCCGACGCCCAGCGCGATCCAAGCGTTGGCGAAGGCGACCAAGGCATAGGGAAGCATCTTCCCGATCAGGATCTCGCGGGCCCGGAGCGGTGTGACCCGGAGCTGGTCGAGCGTGCCCCGGTCCTTCTCGCGGGCGATGGCCAGGGAAGTCTGCAGCACGCCCAGGATCGTGAGCAGCACGCCGATCAGCCCGGGGACCATGAAGTTGCGGCTCCGGAGCTCGGGGTTGTACCGGACGCGGGGACGGAAATCGATCGGCAGCAGGCCGCCCGCCCGCTTCACACCGCTCGCCCGAAGCCGCTCTCCGAGGACGGACGCCGTGAAGTGCTGCACGATCGAGCGCGCGTGCCCCTGGACGATGCTGGCGCGGGAGGAGTCGGTCCCGTCGACCAGGATCTGGACCTGGGCGGGCATGGCGCGCGCCAGATCGTGCTCCAGTCCGTGCGGGATCACCAGGGCGGCGGTCGCGCGGCCGGAATCCAGGGCGTAGCGGAGCTGCGCATCGCTCGCGACGCGCTCGACCTCGCGGAAGTACCCGGAGGAGCAGAAGCGGCGCACGAGCTCGCGGCTCTGCACGGAGTGGTCCCGGTCCCAGATGGCCAGGCGGATCTCGCGGATGTCGAAGGAGACCGCGAAGCCGAACAGCAGCAGCAGTGCCACCGGCACCACGAAGCTCAGCACGACGGTCCGGCGATCGCGCAGCATCTGCCGGAATTCCTTGAGCAGGAGCGCGCGCAGGCGGAGCATCAGGCTCTCCGGGTGAGCCGCACGAAGACGTCCTCGATCGAGGGCGGGATCGGGCGCACCGCGGTCAGGACGAGTCCGGCCGCCTCCAGGTGGCGGCGCAGCGCCGGTCCCGCGGTCTGGGCGTCTTCGACCACGGCGTGCACATCGTTCCCGTAGATGTTGACGTCCTGTACCAGCGCCGTGCCCTTGAGCGCGCGGTAGATCGCGTACAGGTCGTCGCCGGCCAGGCTCAGCACGTCCGCCTCCATGCGCGTCGCCTTGAGCACGGCGGGCGTGTCGAGGGCCACGAGTCGTCCGGTGTGGATGAAGCCGATCCGGTTGCAGCGCTCGGCCTCCTCCATGTAGTGGGTGGTCACGAACAGCGTGATGCCCCGTTCCTGCAGCGCGTAGATCAGGTCCCAGATCTCGCGCCGCGACACCGGGTCCACGCCCGCGGTCGGCTCGTCGAGGAAGAGGATCGCCGGCTCGTGGACGATCGCCGTGGCCATGGCCAGGCGCTGCTTGAAGCCCCCGCTGAGCGTGCCGGCGAGCTGCGCGGCCCGCTCCTCGAGTCCCATCTCCTCCAGCACCTCCCGGCAGCGCCGCTTCGCTTCGCGTCCGCCGGACAGGTACACGCCGCCGAAGAACTCCACGTTCTCCTTCACGGTGAGGTCGTTGTAGAGGCCGAATTTCTGGGACATGTATCCGATCGAGTGCTTGAGGCGCCGCGTCTCGCGTGCCACGTCGAAGCCGGCGACGGTCGCGCGCCCCGAGCTGGGCGGCAGCAGACCGCACAGCATCCGCACGACCGTGGTCTTGCCGGCGCCGTTGGGCCCGAGGAAGCCGAAGATCTCCCCGGGGCGGACCTCGAGATCCAGGTCGACGACGGCCCGGACCGTCCCGAAGCGGCGGGACATTTTCACGGTGACGATCCCGGGCGCCGCGCCGGCGCTGCTCAAGCGCGTTTCCTCACGGCGCCGCGCGAGGAGCGAGGGCGACGTCGGCCGGAATCCCGATCTTGAGCGAGCCGTCGTTGTTGGTCACGGCCACCTTCACGCCGAAGACGAGCTGGACGCGGTCCTCCACGGTCTGCACGTTGCGCGGCGTGAACTCGGCTTCCCGTGCGATGTACACGACCTTGCCGGGGTACTCCCGCCCCGGAGCGCCGTCGATGCGGACCGAGACCCGGTCTCCCTCGCGGACCTTCGGGAGGTCGACCTCGCTCAGGTAGACCCAGGTGTAGAGGTTGGTCAGATCGGCGACCGAGACGATCGGGGAGCCTCGCTCCACGTACTCGCCGACCTCCCGCAGCTTCTCCGTGACCGTCCCCTTCAGCGGCGAGCGCACGGTGGTGCGGTCGAGGTCGAGGCGCCGCGACGCGAGCACGGCGTCGAGTCTCGCCGCCTCGGCGCGGGCCTGCTCGATCTCCTCCGGCCGGAAACCGCGGCTCAGGAGCGCGTGCCGGGCCCTGGCGGCGGCCACACGCGCCTTGGCCACGTCCAGATCGCGCCGCGCGATGTCCAGGTCGGCGGCCGCGGACACCTGCTGCGCGACCAGGCTCTCGACGCGCCGCACCTGCGCCCCCGCCAGAACCACCTGGGCCTCGGCCTCGTCCACCTCGCGCGCGGCTGCCCGCACCTCCTCCTCGCGGTAGCCCGCGCGGAACAGGGCCAGGCGGGCCTTGGTCTCTCCGAGCGCGGCCTCGGTCTCCGTCAGGGCGATCCGGAACGGCTCGGGATCGATCGCCGCGATGACCGTGCCGACGTCGACGCTGTCGCCTTGATCGACGGGCCGGGCTACGATCCGTCCGGCCACCTCGGGGACGATGTCCACCTCGACCGCCTCGATCGTTCCGGAATAGACGGAATCCTCCCGTCCCCGGCACCCCGGATGGAGGACGAGAGCGCCGGCCAGGAGCAGGAGCACGCCGCTCGCTCTCGGGCCGGTTTCGGACTTCCGCGATCCCATCTCTGCGCCTCCCGGGCAGAACATTCTACTCCCCCGTCTCGGCTCTCCCGGGCCCATGCCCGCTCTCAGAACCGCGCCGAGGGAGGGACCGCGAAGCGCGCGTTCTCCGCCGCGAACGGCCCTCTCGCCATCAGCTCCGGCGCCGCGGCCACGGCGGCGGCATCGACGCCGAGTCGGTCGGGCGCGAAGGCGATCTCGACCTCTGTCACGGGCGCCGGGATCAGATCGAGGATCTCGGCGAGGCCGGGGATGCGGGGCGCGACGACGTCGTGGAGGGTGAGCGTGGTCCCGCGCAGCTCCATCCAGACGATGGCAGGGAGCTCCGGCGCATGCACGAGCCCGCGCTCGGGACAGTGAAAGGTGAAGACCGCCTTCTCGGCGACGACTCCCAGCACGTCGGAGACGGGCGCTCGAGTCTCGAGGAGCCGCTCCAGGGTGGCCAGGTCACGCGGCCGCGTCAGGTCGAGGGTGCGGGACGCGCGCGCGCCGCCTGCGGACCGCACGGAGGCGCGAAAGCGGTGCTCCCCGACGGAGCGGAACCCGAAGGGTTCGTAGAGCGAGGGCCAGTCGGTGAAGAGCAGGAGCGTGGGGAAGCGCGACTCGCACCAGGCGAGAGCCTCCTCCATCAGAGCCCGGAAATGTCCCCGGCCGCGCTCCGCGGGGTGCGTGCACACGGCGTGAATCCCCCCCACCCGGCAGCGCTCGCCGGCGACGACCATCTCCAGGGACAGGACTCCAACGTGGGCGACCAACTCGCGTTCCCGCTCCACGACGAACGGAACGGAGCGATCCCGCCAGTGGCCGCCGGGCAGCCGTATGCGCAGGGCGCGCGCCATGATCCCGGGGAAAGCGGTGTCGGCCAGGGCCAGCACCCGGCCCAGGAGCTCCGGGTCCTGCTCGTAGGAGCGGAGGGCCTGCGCGCTCACGGCGCCGTGGCGTCCCGCTCTCGGAATCTCGCGGACATGGGCAGATTCTACCCGACGGCTATAATGCTGGGCTCGGGACCCCACCCCCAAGATGGAGTGAGCCTGGGATGAAGATGCGGCCGGTCGACATCTACAGCCACCTGCAGAAGGACGTGATCGGGCAGGAGAACACCCTGAAGTTCGTCTCCGTGGCGATCTTCAAGCACATCGAGGGGGAGAAGTACGGAAACCTGCTGCTGATCGGCAATTCGGGAACCGGGAAGACCACGATCATGCGGGCGATGGAGCGGCTTTACGAGTCCACCCAGGAGTTCGCCCATTTTCGGGTCGTCGTGATCATGAACGCCAACACGCTGGCGACCGAGGACGGCGCGGTGGACATCCACCGGATCCTCGTGCGGCTCGAGGAGCGCGCGCGCCAGATCCTCGGCGACGGGGCTTCGGCCGAGGAGATCGGCCGTTACATGCAGCATGCGACGGTGTGCCTGGACGAGATCGACAAGGTGTCGGGGGTCGTCGGCGGGAAGCCGTACGTGACGGGCCTCAACATCCAGCAGGCCCTCCTGACCGTGATCGAGGGGGAGAAGATGCTTCACCCGATCACCGTGATCAGGGACAAGGTTCCCGAGCGCACCGTGGTCAACGTCGACACCGGGATGATGCTGTTCCTGTGTGCGGGGGCCTTCGAGACGCTCTACGACCAGGTCTACCGCCGCGTCACGTCGCCCACAAGCCGCGTGAAGCTACCCACAGAGACGGTCTACGAGAACGGCGAGGTCCAGATTCGCGAGTACTTCACCCTGGAGCATCACTTCAAGCAGGAGGATCTGTTCGACTACGGCATGCAGCCGCAGTTTCTTTCCCGCTTCGACAACGCCATCATTCTCGAGGACCTGAACCAGACCATTCTCGGCCGCATCTTCATGGAGCCGCGCGACGCCGTGTTCCGGGCCACGCAGAATTTCTTCAAGCGCTACGGGATCGCGGTGGAGATCACCGAGGGGGCCGTACGCAAGATCGCGGACGAGGCCGCGCGCAGCAGGCGCATCGGGGCGCGGGCGCTGAAGGCGGTGTTCAGCAAGATCATCAAGCCGTTCGAGTTCGATCCGTTCTCGCAGCCTCAGGTGATCCGGGACGGGGATCAGGCCCGCCTGTTGATCGACGAGGCGCTCGTCAACCAGGCCCTGAAGCCGGCCGTGGAGACCACGAGGTAGGAGCTGGTGGAGCGCCCGTTTCCCGGGGGCGCCCTGGCGCGCTTCCTCCTCGGCACCGGTGCCAGCGCGCTGGCGGGGCTGGTTCTGTTCGGCAGCGAGATGCTGGATCCGGACGCATTGTGGTTTCAATGCCTCAGCGTCGGCGCCCTGCTGGCGGGCGTGATCGCGTTGCTGCGCGTGGGGCGAGCCGGGCAGGCGCTGTCGCTCTCCACGGCGTTCGCCCTGGTGCAGGTCGGCTACGCGTGGACGCTGCCTCCCGCCCGGGCGCTGGCCGAGACGGCCTGGGGGATCGTGCTGGGCGGGGGAGTGTTCGCCGCGGCCCTCGTCTTCCACCGTCTCGCCCAGCACGGCTTTCCGTTCGGCAAGTTCGTGCTGCTCGGCCCGCTCGTCGCCGGCGTTTACCTTGCCGCGACCGCCGTGATCCTCGTGACCCACCGGCGCGGGACCGATGCGCTGGGGCTGATCGTCCAGTACGTGCTCGTCGGGCTCGTCGTGGGCGATGCGGTCGGGTTGGGCGTGGAGCTGGCCGAGATGCTCCCCGGGATCCGTGCCGCGTCCCCTCCCGACCCGCGCGCGGCCTGAAGCGGAGCGATCCGCATGAGACTCTACGCGGAGCGCGTCTTTCCCTGGCTCGTCGAGCGGATCATGGCCATGCCGGAGCTTCTGGAGCAGCGCGTTCCCTCGCTGGCGGAGGCCCGCGGCACGGTTCTCGAGATCGGCTTCGGCTGCGGCAGCTCCCTCCCAGCCTATCCGGGTGCTGCCGTGGTCTCGCTCGTGGGGCTCGAGCCCAACCCCGGGATGCTGCGCCGGGCGGCGCGGCAATGCGCCGTGGCCCCCTTCTCCGTGGCGCTGCTCGGGGCCCGCGCCGAGCGGATCCCTCTCGCCGATCGCTCGTTCGACACCGTGGTCTCCCACTGGACCGTGTGCAGTCTCCCGGACCCCCCGGCCGCGCTGCGCGAGGTGCGGCGGGTGCTTCGTCCCGGGGGCCGTTTCCTGTTCTTGGAGCACGGCCGTGCGAAGGAGCCCGGGCTTGCCCGCTGGCAGCGCCGCTTCGGCCCGATCCAGAAGAAACTCGCGGGGGGGTGCCGCCTCGACGTTCCCGTGGACCGGTTGATCCTCGAGGCGGGATTCGAGATCGAGACGATCGCGCGTTACGACGGGCGGCCGGGGCCTCGCATCCTCACCCAGATGTACCGTGGAGCGGCTCGCATCGCGTCCGAGCCGCCGCGAGGCCGCCCGTGATCCCGAGGGTCCGCGCCCATGCCGGGGCCGAGATGCCTGTTCTCGGCCTGGGCACGTGGCGCATGGGAGAGGATCCCGCGCGCCGTGCCGCGGAAGTCGCCGCGCTGCGCCTCGGCTTCGATCTCGGAGCGACCCTCGTGGATACCGCCGAGATGTACGCCGACGGTGGTGCGGAGACGGTGGTCGCGGAAGCGATCGCCGGGCGCCGCGACGAGATCTTCGTGGTCTCCAAGGTGCTTCCGGAAAACGCATCCCTGTCCGGAACGATCCTGGCGGCGGAGCGCAGCCTGAGGCGGCTCGCGACGGATCGGATCGACCTCTACCTGCTCCACTGGGCGGGCCCGTATCCGCTGGAGGAGACGCTCGAGGCGTTCCGGCGTCTCGAGAGGGACGGGAAGATCCTCCACTGCGGCGTGAGCAATCTCGACCTGGCCGAAGTCGAGCAGGCACTCGGCCACGCGGGCGGCGAGCGGCTCGCGGCGAACCAGGTCTTCTACAACCTCGGGCGGCGTGGGATCGAGCGCCGGCTGCTGCCCTGGTGTCGCGAGCGGGGGATCGTCGTCATGGCCTACTCGCCCCTCGAGCAGGGGCGTCTCGAGATTCGGCCCGCCCTCGAGCAGGCAGCCCGCGCGCACGGCGTCAGTCCGGCCGTCGCGGCGCTGGCCTGGACGGTCCGGGAGCCCGGCCTCGTGGCGGTCGTGAAGGCCAGCGACCCGCGCCATGTGCGGGAGAACGCGCGCGCCGCGAGCCTCCGGCTCTCCGCGGCCGAGCTCGCCGCGCTGGATCTCGCCTACCCGGCCCCCGCCCGCGACGTGCCGCTGGAGACGCTCTGACATGGGAAAGGTCAGGCCGAAGTCGGGCGCATCCGGGGTCGCCGCCTCGCGCGTGATCCGCCGCCTCGCGCGGCACTATCCGCACCGGCAGTTCGTCGAGGCCAACGGCCCTGACCCGTTCCGGATCCTGATCGGGTGCGTGCTCTCGCTGCGCACCAAGGACGAGGTGAGCTACCCCGCCACCGAGCGCCTGTTCGCACGCGCGTCGGATCCGCGATCGATGCAGAAGCTCGACGCCGGAACGATCGCGCGCCTCGTCTATCCCGTCGGCTTCTACCGCAGAAAGGCGGAGCAGATCCGTGAGATCTGCCGGATCCTCCTGGAGCGGCATGGAGGCTCGGTGCCGGGCAGTATGGAGGAGCTGCTGGCTCTGCCGGGAGTCGGACGGAAGACCGCGAACCTGGTCATCACGCTCGGCTTCGGTCGCCCCGGCATCTGCGTGGACACGCACGTCCACCGCATCAGCAACCGTCTGGGCTGGGTACGCACGGACCACCCGCATGCCACCGAAGATGCGCTGCGGGCCCTGCTTTCCCGGCGCTACTGGATCCCGATCAACGAGATCCTCGTGCGCCACGGTCAGCAGGTGTGCAAGCCGATCTCGCCAGTCTGCTCCGCCTGCCCGGTGGCGGCGGAGTGCGCGCGGGTCGGCGTCACCCGCCGTCGCTAGGCGGGAGGCGCGGGCTACTGCTCCTGGTCGTCGACTGGGACCTTGCCCTTGCGCTTCTGGGTCTGGGTCTGCTGGGCGGCCAGACGCTTGCTCTCCCTGAGCGCCACCAACTTCTGGATCTGGTCCGGTGTGAGCACACCGTGCATCTGGCTCCGGTAGGTCTCCTGAATTGCCGCGAGGCGGGAGTCCTTCTCCTGGGGGTCGAGGTTCTGGTCCAGCCGGAGCGCCCGGATCTCGGACATCCTGGCCTCGATCAGCGGCTTGATCTGGAGCTTCTGCTCCTCGGACAGATTGAGGTCAGCCGCGAGCTGGCGCAGCTGCATGCCGACGCGCCGTTCCCGCATGTCGTTCGGAGAAAGGCTCTTCGCCTTGGGCCCCGCCTCAGACGATCCGAGAGCCGGGGCGGCGACGACAGAAAACAACAGCAGAGCAGAGGCGACCTTGACTCCCATTCCCAGAACCTCCCTAGCGCACGCCCTGAATATATGGAGATTCCCCGATTCGTGCCGCACCTAGTTTACCGGCCTTCCCGGCGGGCCGCCCGTGGCCAGCTCCCCGGAGCCGGCGCCGCAGGCGGCCGCCGCCGTCGTGGCGAATCCGCTGCATCTGATTGCGAGGACGGGCGGTTATTCACGCCACGAGCCTCCGGTTCCTGGGGGTCCGCGTCCAGCCAACGGGCGAGAGGCCGCACGGCCCCGCGCTGGATGCAGTCGGCCTGGGCGCCCGGGCTCGGTCCCCGGCGCCCGGCTCTCGCCGCGCTACCTTGAGGTCACCGGATGATGCGGACCCGGCTGCGTCCCGCCTGCGGAAGATCGGGGCGGAGGTCGCGCGGCTCCTAGCCCACTTCTCGTCCACAGAAACGGCAGACCTTCGCGGCGCGCCGGATCGGCTCGGCGCAGTGCGGGCACGGTCTCGTATCTCCCGGCGCGTCCTCGGACCGCGGGGGAGCGGATTGCAGCGACTCGATCAGCTCCTTGATGCGCCGTGCGTCCGCCTTCGTGTGGCCGTGGCTCTCGATGAAGCCGGAGCCGCCCGTGGATTCGATGCGGATGTCCGACCAGATGAGCCCGGTCGTGATCTTGACCGACGCCACGTTGCGCAGGCCGATGCTCTCCTCGTTCACGCGCAGCCAGGAGCGCTTGCGCCGCATGACCGCGTGCGTGGCCACGACGATCTGGGTCGGGAAGATTCGATTCCCCGAGGTGAGGCGGCTCGCGACGAAAACCTCAGTTTCCATGGGACGGCATCCTACCTCGCAACCGCGGCGCCGTGGCTCAGGTTTGCTCGTGATCCGGACCCTCGCGCTCCTCGTCCTCCTCGTCGTCCCACGGACACTGGCTCGAGCAGTGCTCGTGCTCCACGCGCCAGCTGGAGCCGGACTTCACGAGGATCGACGTGCACTTCCCCTGGTCGGCACCGGAGTCTTCTTCGCCGAGCGCGATCGTGAACTCGTAGTCGTAGGTCGCCCAGGCGATCTTCCCCGAGACGCGCACCTGGATGTTCCATGTCCGGCTCGAGATCCCGATCTCTTCCCCCTGCTCGAGGCGGCTCTGGAGATCCGCGAGCAGCTGCCTCTGGTCCTCGAGGGATGACTCCTCTCCGTTTTCCACGACGGTGTAGCTCTTCGTGTAGAAGGAGAGCACCGACTCCTTGTTCCGGGTCTTGGGGAAATCGCTCAGCGCCTTGGCCGAAGCGGCGATGGTCCGGGCTACCTCCGCCGCATCGCGGGCCGCCTGCTCTTCCTTACGGTCCCTCGGCGGCGCGCTCCCGCGCTCGGCCGCACTCGCCGCTCCGACCGCCAGGCACAAAGCCGCCGCGACGGCGCACCTCGTCCACTTCGGCCGGCCTCCGTGCCTCGTCATGCGGACTCCTCCGATCTCGTCCGAGGTGAGGATATCTGCAGGCCTGCGCATGGACAAGGGCAGGAGCACGCGGCGAGAATGGAGCTCGATGGAGGTCGAGGCGAACGTTCCCCGCTCCGGCGCGCGGCGCTGGGCCGGACCGGCCCTGCGGCTCGCGGCGACGATCGCCGCGCTGGGCGCCATCGCGCTCGTGGCGGCGCTGGTGAGGATCCGCCTGTCCGTGCCCGCGCGGTCCGGCCGCGTCCGGCTTCCAGGGCTCTCGGCGGCTGTCCAGGTGGCGTTCGACCGTCGCGGGATCCCCCACCTGCTGGCGGCAACCGAGTTGGATGCCTGTCGCGCGCTCGGATGGCTGCACGCCGGGGACCGATTCCTCCAGATGGAGTTCAGACGCAGGGCTGCTTCGGGTACGCTCGCGGAGATCGTGGGGCCGTCGCTCGTTCCTCTGGACCTGCGCAGCCGGCGCGAGGGCCACCGGCAGGCGGCGCAGGCCGAGGCGGCGAGCCTCACCCCGCGGCTGCGGGCGATGCTCGAGGCGTATGCGGCCGGCGTGAACGCGTACCTCTCGGCGCGGCCGCGCCCCGTCGAGCTCGTGGCCCTCGGGGTCGAGCCCGAACCGTGGTCGCTCACGGACAGCCTCGCCTTCGCCCACCTCATGCTGACCGGCCTGTCCGACGCTCCGGATCGGGAGATCCGCGGGCTTCTCGCGCGAGGGACCGTCGAGTCGGCGGACGGCACGCGGGTCCTCCCCGCGGCGAGTGCGGACAGGGACCAGACGCTCCCGCGTGAGGCCGGTGCGGCCGGATCCAATGCCTGGGCGGTGTCCCGGGCGCGATCCGCGTCGGGCGGGCCGATCCTCGCCAACGATCCGCATCTGCGCCCCGAGTTTCCGGGGGTCTGGTACGCGGCGCATCTGACGACCGGCGACGGGCTGGACGTCGCCGGGCTGACTCTTCCCGGGATTCCCGGCGTCGCGATCGGACACAACGGACGTGTCGCCTGGGGAATCACCGTGGCGCAGGTGGACGACGCCGATCTGTATCTCGAACTCCTCGATCCGGCGAAACGAGCGACGCTGCGGGACGGGCGATCCCTCCCGCTCGAGGAGCGTCAGGAGACGATCCGGGTCAAGGGCCAAGCTGAGCGCCGCGTGAGTTTCCTTCGCACGGAGCGGGTCAGCCTCCTGGGCGGGTTCCGCGAGAAGGACGGAACCTGGAAGGCGGTCGGCCTGGCGTTCGCGGCGGAACGCGCGCGGGGGAGCCTCGAGGCGTTCGCCCGCGCGGCCCGCGCGGGCAGCGCGCAGGAACTCCAGGACGCCTGGGCGTCGTACCGTGGGCCGGCGTTCAACGTTTGCTGGGCGGCGGCCGACGGGCACACAGGGCTGAGGCTTGCGGGATCGGTTCCGAGGAGACGCTCGACACTTGTGGACGGCCGCGGCTTCTCCGTCGAGGACTGGGACGGGATCGTGCCCGATGCGGAGCTGCCGCGCATCGTCGATCCGCCCGAGGGGTTCGTCGCATCGGCGAACGACGACTGGAGCGCGGCGGGGCGCAAGCTCCCGTACCCGGGCGACTACGCGACCGGGGACCGCGTGCAGCGGATCCGAGAGCTGCTTCGTGACCGCGACGGCGTGGGGGTCCAGGACATGAATGCGATCCAGAACGACATCCTGTCGCCGTACGCCGTGCGGGTCGTGCGCGGACTCTCCGGTATCGAGCTGCCGGAAGGGGACGCTCGCCGCGCCAGGACCATCCTGCAGACATGGGACGGCCGCGCGTCGCGCACCGGGCCTTCCCGCCTCTTCTTCGCGTTCGTCTCGCAGCTTGCATCCCGCGAGAAGCTCGCCGGGTGGGCCGCTGTCGAGGCGGCCGTGGCGAGCCCGGACCCAAGGCGCGTCGGCGAGATCCTCGCGGCATCCCTGCGGGAAGTCGAGCGAGAGGACGGCGCCGATCCCGAGGCGTGGAACTGGGGGCGCCTTCACACCCTCAGCTACCACCATCCGTTTTCGGGTCGACTCCCATGGGCCCTGCGCTTTCTGGAGCGCTGGCTCGACGTGGGGCCGCTCGAGCTACCTGGCGAGGTGCACACGGTCCACGTGGAGGGATTCCGTCTGGGAGCAGAACCACGGGTGCGTCACATTCCGTCCGCGCGCCTGGTGGTCGATCTCGGGAATCCCGATGCTTCCAGCCTGGTCCTACCCCTGGGGCAGTCGGGTCAGTTCCAGGACATTTACTACGAGGATCAGGTCCGCGCGTGGGCCGAGGGCCGGACCTACCCGTTTCCCTTCACGGCCCGCGCGGTGGACGCGGCGGCTGTATCCGTCCTGCGTCTGGAGCCGTGAGGGCGCGCGCTCGATTGAAGTGCGCTCGTGTCTCCGAACCGGGGACGGAGGAGGCTACTCGGCCTCCTCGCCCCGGACGGTGAGGACGGGACACGGAGCCCGGCGCAGGACCCGCTCGGTCGTCGAGCCGAAGAGCGCATGGCCCAGAAAGCCCCGGCCGTGGGTTGCCATGACGATCAGACCCGCCTTGCGCTCGCGCGCGATGCGGCAGACCTCCGCGTGGGGGATCCCCGCCGCGACCACGGTCTCGGCCTCGATCCCCGAGCCCACGTTGACGCGGGCGAAGGTCCGCAGCTCCTCCTCGATCGTCTTTCGCTGATCGTCCAGGATCGTCTGGATGCTGGTCTGCGCGTATTCCCCCACGAAGGGCGGTAGGATGTCCTCGAGGACGTACACCACGAGGATCCTCGAACCGAATCGCTCCGCGAGAGCGCGCGCCAGCGGAAACGCCGAGCGCGAGGTCTCGGAGAAATCGGTGGTGACGAGAATCGTCTCGAAGGGGTTCATGACGTCCCCCGTTCTCCCATGGGATACATCCAGCTCTGGAGTATCCGCATGTAGTTGACCCGCTCGTACGCCTGCGGGTCGGGACAGCGGCTCAAGCTCATGCTGCCCTGCATCTGGCGCAGCGACTCGTACTCCTGCTCCTGCATCCAGTCGGTCATCTCCCTCAGGATCGTTCCCAGATGGGCCGGGCTGCGCTTCAGGAGGCAGGAGACGAGCTGGATCGCGTGTGCGCCGGCCATCACCGCCTTGATGGCGTCCAGCGCGGTGTGGACTCCGCCCGTGGCGATCAGGCTGGCGCGGACCCGGCCCGAGAGGATCGCGAGCCAGCGCAGACGCAGCAGCAGCTCCGAGGAATCGGAAAGATGCAGGGTCCGGACGGCTTCCAGGTTCTCCACGTCGATGTCCGGCTGATAGAAGCGGTTGAAGAGAACGAGCCCGTCGACGCCCGCCTGGTCCAGCCGGCGCGCGAGGTTGGCGAAGGACGAGTAGAAGGGAGAGAGCTTGACCGCCACCGGGATCCGCACCGCCTGCTTCACGGCCTCCAGGATCTCCAGGGCCCGCCGCTCCACATCCTCCCCGGTGTCGTCGGCGCTCGTCGACAGAGAATAGACGTTGAGCTCGAGCGCGTCCGCGCCCGCCTGCTCGATCAGGCGCGCATAGCCGAGCCAGCCTCCCCGGGTCGCGCCGTTGAGGGACCCGATTACGGGGACGGCCACCACACTCTTGATCTTGCGCACTTGCTCCAGGTACTCGTCCGGACCCAGGGTGAACTCCTCGGGCCGGGGGAAATAGGAAAGCGCCTCGGGGAACGAGTCGGCGTGCGCATCCATGTGCCGGACCGCCGCCACCTGTTCTCCGGCGATCTGCTCCTCGAACAGCGAGTGCATCACGATCGCCGCGGCGCCGGCGTCCTCGAGCCTGCGCACGGTGTCGAGGTCGTCGACGAGAGGAGAAGCCCCCGGCATGAGGGGGTGCGGAAGCGTCAGGCCGAGGTAGTTCGTGGAGAGATCCATGGGCGCCTTCCTCCTACCGGGATGCGGACGGCACGCCGCCCGAAACCGCCTCTTGCTGCGTATCCTTGGGAACCCGCAGTTCCGCGAGCTGCTGGTAGATGGCGAAGCGCCGGGCCGCTTGCTGCTCGGCCGCGGCCAGAAGCCTCTGGAAGCGCTTCGGGTCCGCCTTCTCCACCATGCGGAATCGCGCCTGGTTGCGCACGTAGTCCTTGATGCTGACGGTGGGCGGGCCGCTGTCGAGGTGCAGGGGAGGCTCGCCCAGCGCCAGACGCCTGGGATCGAAGCGGTACAGCGGCCACGCTCCGGAGTTGACCGCGAGCTTTTGCGTGTCCACGCCGAACGCCATGTCGTATCCGTGGGCGATGCAGTGGCTGTACGCGATGAGAAGCGAAGGCCCAGGATGCGCGTCCGCCTCGAGGAACGCGCGGACGGTCTGGGTATCCTTGGCTCCGAAAGCGATCTGCGCGACGTACGCGTGGCCGTATCCCATGACCATCATCCCCAGGTCCTTCTTGGGGAGGTCGCGGCCCGCGACCGCGAACTTCGCCGCGGCGCCGAGGGGCGTGGCCTTGGACTGCTGGCCGCCGGTGTTCGAGTACACCTCCGTGTCGAGAACCAGCACGTTCACATCGCGTCCCAGGGCCAGAACGTGGTCGAGGCCGCCGTAGCCGATGTCGTACGCCCAGCCGTCGCCCCCCACCAGCCACACGCTCTTCTTCACGAGGTAGTCGGCCAGCGCTTCGAGCCGTCGCGCCTCCGCCCCGTCGATGCGGGACAGGGTCTTGCGGAGCTCGAGGACCCGCTCGCGCTGCGCGAGGATCCCGGATTCGTCCTCCTGGCGCTCCTCCAGCACCCCCTGCACCAGAGTCCCACCGATCTGCGACTCCAGACCCTTGAGCATCTCGCGCGCCTGTTCCGCGTGCTTGTCGATGGCGAGGCGGAAGCCGAGACCGAACTCGGCGTTGTCCTCGAACAGCGAGTTGGACCAGGCCGGGCCGCGCCCCTCGCGATTCACGGTGTAGGGGGTCGTGGGAAGGTTCCCGCCGTAGATCGACGAGCAGCCGGTCGCGTTGGCGATGAGCAGGCGGTCCCCGAAGAGCTGGGTCAGGAGCTTGACGTACGGGGTCTCCCCGCAGCCCGCGCAGGCACCCGAGTACTCGAAGAGCGGCTCGAGGAACTGCGACCCCTTGTTGTCCACCTTGACTCGCGTCCGGTCGGGCTCAGGAAGAGCCAGGAAGAACGCGTAGTTCTCACGCTCCGCCTCGCGCAGGGGCGGCTGGGGCGCCATGTCGATCGCCTTGTGGGAGGGGTTGGACTTGTCCTTCGCCGGGCACACGCGCACGCAGAGCGTGCAGCCCGTGCAGTCTTCCGGGGCGACCTGCAGCGTGTAGGAGGTCCCGCGGAACTCCGCGCCCTTGTACGGCATCGAGAGGAACGTCGTGGGCGCGCCGTCCAGCTGGGCGGGATCGTAGACCTTGGCGCGGATCGCGGCGTGCGGGCAGACCAGGACGCACTTGTTGCACTGGATGCAGATCGCCGGATCCCAGACCGGGATCTCCAGCGCGATGTTGCGCTTCTCCCACTTGCTCGTGCCCACGGGCCACGTCCCATCCACGGGGAAGGCGCTCACCGGAAGCAGATCGCCCTTCCCCTCGACCATCAGGGCGGTGACCCTCTTCACGAGGTCGGGCGCCTCGTCCGAGACCACCGGAGGCCGCCCCTGGAGCGCGCTGACGCGCTCCGGGATCGGCAGCATGTGGAGATTGGCGAGCGCCGAGTCGACCGCGGCGAAGTTGCGTTCCACCACGTCGGCGCCCTTGCGGCCGTACGTCTTGACGATGGCGGCACGGATCTGGGCGATCGCTTCCTCGCGGGGCAGCACGCCCGAGATCGCGAAGAAGCACGTCTGCATGACGGTGTTGATACGCACGCCCGGCCCGGCGTCCCTCGCGGCCTTGTGCGCGTCGATGACGTACACGGAGAGCTTCTTCTCGAGGATCGATTCCTGGACCTCGCGCGGGAGCACGTCCCACACCTCTTCCTTGGGGAACGGAGCGTTGAGCAGGAACACCGCACCGGGAACCGCGTACTGGAGCATGTCGAAGCGCTCCAGGAACTGGAACTGGTGGCACGCCACGAAGCTCGCCCTGCGGATCAAGTACGTCGAGCGGATCGGCTTGGGGCCGAAGCGCATGTGCGAGATCGTCACCGCCCCCGCCTTCTTCGAGTCGTAGACGAAGTACCCCTGGGCCCAGTTCGGCGTCTCCTCGCCGATGATCTTGATCGAGTTCTTGTTCGCCGAGACGGTTCCGTCGGAGCCCAGGCCGAAGAACACGCCGCGCACGACGTCCTCCGGCTCGATGTCGAACTCCGGGTCCACCGGCAGGGAGCCGCCCGTGACGTCGTCGACGATCCCCACGGTGAAGTGGTTGCGCGGCCGGGGCCGGGCGATCTCGTCGAACACCGCCTTAACCGCGGCCGGGGTGAATTCCTTCGACGAAAGCCCGTATCGGCCTCCGACAACCTTGGGCGCGCGGAAGGCGGGGGGCTCGTCCCAATCCGCGCTCTCCCGGAGTGCGGTGATGACATCGAGATACAGAGGGTCGCCCGGCGCCCCCGGCTCCTTGGTTCGGTCCATCACCGCCAAGGTCCGGACCGAGCGGGGCAGGGCCGCCACGAACCGCCGCAGATCGAACGGACGGTACAGGCGCACCTTGATCAGGCCCACCTTCTCGCCGCGCGCGACCAGATAGTCCACGGTCTCGTGGGCGGTCTCGGCCCCCGAGCCCATGATCACCATGACGCGCTCGGCCTCGGGATGCCCCACGTACTCGAACAGGCGGTACTGTCTGCCGGTGGTCGCGGCGAAGAGGTCCATGACTTCCTGGACCGCATCGGGACAGCGCTGATAGAAGGGGTTGCACGCCTCCCGGGCCTGGAAGAACGCGTCCGGGTTCTGTGCCGTGCCGCGCAGAACCGGGCGGTCGGGCGTGAGCGCTCGCTCGCGGTGGGCAAGGACGAGCCCGTCGTCGAGCAGCAGCCGAAGATCGTCATCGTGGAGCTCTTCGATCTTCGCGACCTCGTGGGAGGTCCGGAATCCGTCGAAGAAATGCAGGAAGGGGACGCGCGTCCGGAGGCTCGCCGCCTGCCCGATGCACGCGAAGTCGTGGACCTCCTGGACCGATCCGGAAGCGAGAAGCGCGAAGCCGGTCTGCCGGCAGGCCATGACGTCCGAGTGGTCGCCGAAGATGGACAGGGCATGGGTCGCGACGGTCCGGGCCGCGACGTGCATGCAGAACGTCGTGAGCTCTCCGGCGATCTTGTAGAGATTCGGGATCATGAGCAGCAGACCCTGGGACGACGTGAAGGTCGTCGTGAGGGCTCCCGCCTGCAGCGCTCCGTGAACGGCGCCGGCGGCTCCCGCCTCGGACTGCATCTCCACGACCTGGGGGATGGTCCCCCAGATGTTGCGCCGTCCGCCCGCGGACCACTCGTCCGAGAGCTCCCCCATGGGGGAGGAAGGAGTGATGGGGTAGATCGCGATCACCTCGTTGGTGCGGTGGGCCACCGAAGCGGCCGCCTCGTTTCCATCCACCGTGATCATCTGTCGCTGGGGCATGCGTGTACTCCCGTCGCTGGTTTCGGCACCGGTCCGCAAGGGCGGAGAGAGATCAGGCGCCATGCGCCTGGACGTGGGGGCGCGGCTCTTCCTGGACGACGTTCGCCCGCGCCGCCGCGAGCTCGCGCATCGCCTGCGCGATCAATTCGTAGGCTCGAGTGATCTTCTGGTTCGTGAGCCGGTAGAAGACGGTCTTTCCGGCGCGCCGGGTCTCGACGACACCTGCGCTCCGGAGAGGAGCCAGTTCCTGCGATACGTTCACCGTCCGCACCCCCATGGCCGTGGCGAGCTGCGTGACGTTGACCTCCCCGTCGCGAAGAAGGTCGAGGATCTCTAGCCTCTTGGGATGGGCAATGATCCGGAAGAACTCGGCGTGCATGCGGTAGAGGTCGTTCATGTTCACACCCTCATAGCTAGGAACATTCCGCAACCATCCTTAACCGGGGCTCACTCCCGATTCAAGAGGACCAATCGCCCAAATCGGTCCTCTTTCCCGTCCCGGGTATCGTTCGGAAGCCGCTAGCTCAGAATGAACTCCACCGTGACCGTGAAGTACACCTTCACGGGCACCCCGTTGAGCGTGGCGGGCCTGTACTTCCACTGACGGACCGCCGCGACGGCCGCCTCGTCCAACAGCGGCCTGGAACGGAGAATCGTGATGCTTTCCACATCTCCCGTCTCGCCGATGACCGCCTGCAGGATCACGGTCCCGCTGACTCTCGCCCGCCGGGCGACTTCGGGATAGGCGGGCCTGATCTTCTGCAGGAGAACCGGCGGCTTCACGTCGCCGGCAACGATCAGCGGCTGGCTCTCGGCCGGGGCGCCGCCGGGAACGCCGCCCAGGATCCCGCCGAGGACGCCCCCGGGCACGCCACCCGGGACACCCCCGGGCACGCCACCCGGGACGCCGCCCTCGACGCCGCCCTCGACACCTTCGTCGGCTCCGTCGCCCGCAGCAGTCTCCGGGATCTGCTCCGGGACCTCCTTCGGCTGCACGAGGGTCTGGGGCCCCGTGGGCTCGACCTCGACCTTCGGACGCTGCGCGCTGCTCTGCCGCGGCGGAGGCGGGGGCGGCGGAGGCGGGGGCGGCGGGGCGGAAGTCGCGAGGAACGTGAAGAGGACCGCGGGCTCCTCGACCTTCTCGATGACGAGATAGGAACTCACCGCCAGTACCACGAGAACCACCACGTGGACCCCGGCGGAAAAGCCGACTCCTCGGATCCGTCGTCGATCCCGGCGCGGCGCGAACGACTCGACCGTTCTCTCGAACACGTCCCGCACCCCAGCGCCCGCGGACCATGCTGCCGTGGTCGATCGTCATCTCCAGATCGACCCGACGGCCCCCGCGGCCACAAGCTCACCTACCGAAACGATACCGGCGCGCTCGTGGCGGGCCAGCTCGCGGCAGCCATCCGCCACCTCTTCCGCGACGAACCGCTTGAAGCGGGCCGCGACGAGAGCGCCGTCCAGCGCCAGCCACTCGCCGTCCTGTCCGGCGAGGATTCCCGTGAGGTCGATCTTCGTTCCCTGCATGATCGTGCGTGCGGTCGCGACCGCGTCCGCGACGTCCGACACGCTCCGCAGGAACGTCCGCTCGATCCCGAGGGCCGCGCCGAGCACCGGGTCGCTGATCGCCTGGATCCGCTCGACGGCGGAGCCGTTTCGCTCGGCTACCAGCAGTGCGACAACGCCCTGGCCTACCACCGGAAGAACCTGCTCGGGCGGGATCGAGGAGACTCGCAATCCATCGAGCACGCCCAGATCGAGAGCCTCGGCGGGAACGCAGGCCGCGTTCCATTCCCCACGGGCCACTTCCCCGAATACCTTCGCGGAGGAGTCCGCGAACCCCACGCACAGACCGGGAAAGCGGAAGAGGATCTGCGCGCGCGCGATCGGGTCGCAGGCGAGGACCCGCGACCCGGCCGGGAGCTCCCGAAGCGCCTCCGCGTCGTCGATCTCCCGCGTCACCAGCCGGTAGCCGTACTCGGTGCAGCGGAAGAGCGAGCCGACCAGCAGCCCCGCGGGGAGCTGGAGCGGCAGCGTGGAGGCGGGCCAGAGAACGGCGTCCGCCTTCTTCCCAAGAACATCGGCGGCCAGGCGGTGCAGCTGCTCGGTCGGGTCCGGCCGCGGCTCGTGGAGTATTCGCTCGAGCTGATCCGAACCCGGGCGCAAGCCGAGCAGACACTCGGCGTGTCCCAGGTACTCGAGCGACAGTGGCTCTTGGACCAAGGCGATGCGGATTCTGTCCATCGTTGGAACCCCTGGTGCCCCCGTGTCTCATCGGGGGCCCCGCCTTGCATCCAGCATCAACCGTGCCACGGAATGCACGCTGCGCGACCTGTTCGGGTAGCCGCAAGCTGAAGCAGGAAAGGGACTTCGACGGCCGCCGCAGGGCGCGGGAAACGATCAGGAGAACGACGCTTCCTTCCCACCTCGAAGAGCGCAAGATGTGCGCCGGAAGAGAAGCCGTTCCGGCGATCTTTGCGTTCCCGGCCGCCCCTCTCGAGCCGCTCCGCTCTCTTTCGCCCGCCCCTCGGGTCTGCCATCATGCGGCGCTTCGAGATGGAGATCCGCACGGTGACTTCTCCCCCCTCGCGGCGCCGCGCCCGGGCGACCATCGCGCTGTTCGTCGTCACGATCCTGTGGGGGTGGACCTTTGTCTGGATGAAGCAGAGCCTCGATGCGGCCGAGAGAGTGCTCGGGCGTCCGGGCGGCGTTTCGGTCGTGGCGCTGTACGTCGCGGTGCGCTTCGCGATCGCGGCAGCGCTGCTGACGCCGTGGCCGCGCGCGAGACGCGGGCTCGATCGGGGGGCGTGGCGCGGCGGCTTCATTCTCGGCGCGCTCCTGTGCGCGGGGTTCCTCGTCCAGATGCTGGGGCTCCAAGCAGTCTCGCCCCCGGTCTCGGCGTTCCTGACGAGCCTCTACGTGGCGTTCGCGGCGATCCTGAGCACGATCCTGCGCAGGGCGCGTCCGCACTTCCCGTTTCTGGCGGGGGTGCTGCTCGCGACGTTCGGGGCGGGGTTCATTCAGGGCCCCCCGCACCTCACATTCGGGCTCGCCGAGGGGTTGACGATCGTCAGCGCGCTTCTCTTCGCGCTCCACATCCTCGCCACCGACCGGATCACGAAGGCGCACGCCCCGCTTGCGGTCACGATCGCGATGTTCGCATGGACGACGGCGCTCTCCTGCGCGGCCTTGCTCTTCGCCCTGGTTCGCCAAGACGCGCCCGGGGCCGGGGAGCTCCTGGTCCTGATCCGCGACCGTGGGTTCGTGCTCCCTCTGCTCATGGCGACGCTGTTTGCCACGATCGGGGCTCTGACCTTGATGAACCAGTTCCAGCGCGAGCTCGATCCGATCCGGGCGGCGATCCTCTACGCGTTCGAGCCGATCTGGACGACGCTGATCACCTTCGCGTCGGGGTTCGGCGCCCCGGGCGCCTGGCTGTGGCTGGGAGGTGGGGCGCTGCTGGCCGGAAACCTGATTGCCGAATGGGGTGCGGCGCACGACACCGCTCCGCCGCCACTCGCCCCGGAGGCGTAGCGTCCGGCGCTGGCTCGCGGGCGGGAAGTCCTCGAGAAGAGGACCGGTTCACTCCTCTTTCCGGGCTCGATTCCGTTGAAACCGGCGATCCCTGGCGGTAGGGTGCGTCGAGACGAGAGCGAAGGGAAACGGGGCCCGGAAGCGAGCCGCGGCTGGCAGAGCTGCGGAAAGCGTGGCATATTGATGTATCCTAGCTCGCGAAATGATGGAAACACCGGCATGGGCTTGCGTCTAACCAACGCCGCCGACTACGCGGTTCTCGCCATGATTCATATGGCGTGCCTTCCCGACAACACGGTCGTGCTCCGCAGCGACATCGCCCAGTCGTACAACATACCCTCGAGCTTCATGGCGAAGATCCTCCGCGCCCTGGTGCGAGCGAAGCTCCTGAGCTCGACGCGCGGGGTCCACGGCGGATTCAGCCTGGCTCGGCCCGCCATGGAGATCACCCTCCTCGACGTCGTGGAGGCGATCGAGGGTCCCGTGACGCTCACGGAGTGCTCCGGCGAGAACAGCAACTGCCAGTGGTCCCAGGAGTGTCCGGCCCATCCGGTGTGGCTCGACGTTCAGGAGAAGATCATCGAAATCCTGCGATCGAACACGCTGGAAATGTTGGTCTCTTCGCCGCGCCGGGGAGGGAAGGTGACGATGATGGCGCGGCTCCGGGCGAAGGACTAGGCGGCCCGCCCGGTTCTCGCCCGCCGCAGCTCCCGCTCGAACTGGAACCCGAAGACCTTCCGTAGCAGCTTGAGCCGCAGCTCCCCGACCCAGAAACGGTCCGGATCGTCCTGGAGCCAGCGCGCCTCCTCGGGGAGCATCACCAACGACACGTGCACGTTCGGGGCGATCCCGACCGGAAGGCGCCGCTCCATGCAGGCCTCGTAGAGCCTCCGGAACACCGGGACCACGTCCTCGGTTCGCGGCGGCGGCTCATCCTTGTACGTCGTTCCCATGAGCGGACGAAAGACGCAGACCGTGGGGACGGCGCCGACCTTGGTGATCCAGTCGATCGCCGCGATCGAATCCTCCGGAGGCTCGAGGCCGGCGATGATCTCTCCGTTGACGACCCACGGCTCGAAGGGCCGTCCGGAGGGTCCGACCTCGCGAGCGCAGTACTCAACCGCGGCCAGATAGCGGTCCAGTCCGTACTGCCGGTGCTTGCCGGGGCAGACCTCTCGGAATCTCTCGCGGTTGAAGAGCTCGAAGCAGAACGAGACCCGGTTCACCCCCATGCGCCGCAGCTCGCGATAGCGCGTGAGGTCCTGATGCGGCGGCGTCTGCACGCCGATCAGGAGGTTCGTCGCTTCCTTCACCCGCAGGATGTACGGCTCGAGGATGTCGAGGTAGGTGTCGCCGTCGTAGTGGCCTGTGTTGAAGTCGACGTAGGTGATTCCAGACTCTTCCCGGGCGGCGAGCACCACCTCGAGGACCTCGGCCACGGACTTCTCGTCGGCGTCGTCGGCACCCAGGTTCAATCCGACGGAACAGAAGCGGCACTGCTCCTTGTCCTCCATGAGCCAGTACTCGCACACCTTCGCGGGGTAGATCCCGAGATACGTTCCCTGGAGCGAGCCGACGCGGGTCATGGGCTTGCCCGTGCTGGTGGTGCGGTCGTACCAGGCGGGTCGAGGCGACAGCTGCACGCGCGTCACGGCGCCCCGGGAGTCGTGATGGATCGTGAGTCCGTCCGGCGCCTCGTGGAGCGAGTACGGCGAGCTCGCGGCGAATCCTTCCAGGACCGGCACGTTCGTCCAGAAGCCTCCAGGGAGGACGATCTCCAGCCCCGATCCCAGGCCGGCCCTGGTCCGGAGCAGCTTCCGCCCGCCGTGGGATTCGGACGCGAAAGACTCGTCGAGCCGCATCCCCCTGCAGTAGAGGTCGAGCTTGAGGAGCGCCATGTTCTTCCGGACGTCGGTTTCCATCTCGGTTCGAGCCACCTCTCAGGATGGGACAACTCTACGGCCTGGGGGCGGTCCTGGCCAGTCCCCCCGGAAGCACCGATCCCGGAGGTCCAACGAGACCCGCGGCCCTCCGGGCCCCCGCAGAGCCTACCGCAAGCGGCGTTCGCAGGTCCGGCCGACCAGCGGCGGCACCCAGCACAGGTTGGCGGCGATGGTCTCGAGGGCGGTCAGGACCTGGTTCGATGGCGAGAATCCGAGGAGGCGGACGGCCAGCAGCGCTCCGGGGACGAAGAGCACCACGCCGAGCCCCGCGAGCATCACGGGATTCCGGAGCCACTCCCGCAGCGCGAGAGCGAGCGTGGGTGTCCTGCGGCGGAGGAACACGAACCCCGCGATCCCGGCGCCGATCTGATCGGACATGGCGTAGAAGAACGGCACGTAGAACCCCTGGGTGGCATTGATCGCCACGCCCGCGGCACGGCTGCACGCGTCGACGACCCAGGGTGCCACCAGTCCCAGGACCTTGCCCCAGCCGTACGCCTGCGCCAGGGACCCCGCCCTGCTCGCAAGCCGCCGGCGCAGCGCGAAGATCCCCTCGCACACGCTCTCTCCCTCGCCGGCGAGAGTGCGAACCAGCCACTGGCCCAGGCCGCTGCGCGAGAGGCCCAGGGCGTCGAGGACGAAGCCGACGACGAGACCACCCGCGTACCCCAGAGCGGTGTAGCGGAGAAGTTCTCCAAACTCTTCCGCCGGTTCGCCGGAGTGGTCCTCCTCGATCTTGCTCATTGCCTGTCGGCTTCCCCCGGTAGCTGCGCTCTTCGGGACAGCGCGGCACCCAAGCGCGGTCGGGATGATAGGCCAATCCATGCCGGCGACGGGAAGCGACGCGTCCGCGCCGCGAGAGTGCGGGAGATCAGGACGCCAGGAATGCCGCCGCAGCAATCGCGACGAAGCTGGCCGCAACGGTGACCTCCCGCCAGCCGAGGATCTTCAGGTTGCGGGGCGGCCGCGCCAGTCCCCACGCCGTCCGCACGGCGATCGGGACGAACGAGGCGAGCGCGAGCGCCGGAAGAAAGCGCAACGCGACGAGCGCGACCAGGCCGGCGCCGATTCCCGTGTGCGCCGCCAGGCATCGGCCTTTCGGGAGTCGTCCCGTTTCCTTGATCCTGCGGAATGCCCGCACGAACGCAAGGCTCGAGAGGAAGTAGCCCAGAGCGAGAGCGCCGGCGCCCACGGCCCATCGCTCGAGCCGCGCGGCGGCTGCCGCCGCCACGAGGGGCGCGGCTGCGGCGAGCCCCGCCATGCCGACGATCTCCCCGAAAAGGGCGCGGTCCCGACCCGCGAGCCCGAGGACGGAGTGGGCGATTCCGAGGCCCAAGGGGAGCACCGCGGCGAGGACGACGATCTCGCGTTCCGCCGAGGGCACTTTCGCGAGCACCCCCACGAAGCACGCGATCGCTGCGAAGGTGTAGATCGCGGTCCAGGCGAGCCGGCGGGGCAAGTAGCCCACCGGGAGAGGCCGGCCTCCCAGCAGTCGCGCGGCTGCGGGGATCGAGGCGCCTCGCGCCAGGAAGAGCAGGACCATTCCCGCGGCCGCCCAGAGCGCAGCAGGACTCCCCCCACGCCCCACTGCGAATCCCAGCACGAGCGGGATGAGGAGCATGGCCCACGCGCCATGCTCCCCGGCGATGGGCGGCGGGCCGGGCCAGGGCGTCATCGCGCCGGCGGTTACGCGGGCGGCCGGGCAGCCACCAGCTTGTCGAGGTCCGCGAGGCCCAGCATGCGGCGCGCCATGGGGAACAGGATCTCGTTCTCCTTCGCGATGTGGCCCGAGAGCAGATCCACGACGGAATCGGCCAGAAACGCGAGGTGCTCGACGGAGCCGCGGTCCGCCGTTCCAGATTCGACCTTGAGGAGCGCCGGCCCGATGGCGCCGTAGGTGTCCCAGAGCGAGCGGTGCTCGGCCCGCATCACAGAGCACGGCCCGCCCGGGCCCGTGTACAGCTCGATGAGCGGAAAGAGGTGATTCTCCTCCCACTCGTTGTGCACGCGGACGTCGTGGTCCAGAAAGGAGACTGCGTACCGGAATCGCGCGAGTCGCTCGGGCGAGACCCCCTCGCTCACCATGGAGCGGCCCGTGCTGCGCAGGATCTGGAGTTGGTTCAGGGCGTGGTCGTGCTCCCCGTAGAGCTGGTTGATCGGGTCCCTTGGATCGTCGGTTCTCACGGTTTCCTCCTTCGCGACAACGGCATCATGGTGGCGCGCTCCGGCTCGCCGCGCCGTGACTCCGGTCACTGCCCGCGACGGGAGTGGGCCGCGCGGGATCCGGCCGCAGGGCGGAACGCGCCTTCCCGGACGCCCCCGGGGCATTTGCACGCGACATCCCCGCCGTCCTAACCTGCACCCGTGACGCTGGCGCGAATCGTGGTCCTGCTCAGGCGCTGGGGTGGGCCGCTCCTGGCCGCGGCCCTCTTCGCCGTCGCCGCCAGGACGATCTCGGGCGAGCTCGCGCCGTATCGCCACGGAGAGATCTCCCGCGCGCTGTCCACGATCCCGGGGCGCGCCCTCGCGGCCGCGATGGCGTGGACGGGCCTGAGCTACGCGCTGCTCCTGTTGCGCGACCTCGCCACGCTGCGCTCGCTCGGGATCAGGCTTTCCCCGCACCGGTCCGCCTTCGTCTCCTTCGTCGCGTACGCCTTCAGCCACACCGCCGGGCTCGCGGGTCTGACCGGAGCGTCCGTTCGCTTCCGCTTCTACTCCGTGTGGGGACTGCGGGTGGCGGAAATCGGCGGAATGCTGGTGCTGAGCGGGCTGGCCTTCTGGTTCGGCTTCGCGGCCCTGGGCGGAGCCTGGCTCGTGGCGCAGGGAGGAAGCGGACCCTGGGTCTCCCCCTGGCTCGCGCGCGCGGTCGGGGCCGGGCTGCTCGCTTTCCTCGCCGCGTACCTGGGGCTGAGCTGGTTTCTCGGGAACCGGAGAGGGCTCCGCTGGCGCGGGCACGAGTGGCGGCTACCGGCGTTCCGCTCGGCGCTCCTGCAGATCGCTCTGTCCGCGGCCGACTGGATCGCCGCCGCCGCGGTGCTCTGGACGCTCCTGCCCGGAGAGTCCCGCCTCACCCCCGGGCGGTTCCTGGGGGCATTCCTGGTCGCGCAGGCGGGCGGAGTTGTGAGCCAGGTCCCCGCCGGCCTCGGCGTGTTCGAGTCCCTCGCGCTCACGCTGCTCGGATCCGAGCACCCGGCTTCCTCCGTGGCGGCGGCCCTCATCGTGTACCGGCTGATCTACTACCTCGGACCTCTGGTTCTGGCCGCAGGCCTCTTCAGCGCCCGCGAGGCTTCGGATCGCTGGCCGGGGGCGGGGCTGGTGTCGCGCTGGATCGGGCGCAGGGTCTCGAGTGCCGTGCCGATTCTCCTCACCATGACCACCTTCGCCTCGGGGGTGATCCTGCTCGTCTCGGGGGCGACCCCGTCCGAGGCTTCGCGCCTGCGCTGGCTGCGGGACTTCCTGCCGCTCCCCGCCCTCGAGGTGTCTCACTTCCTCGGGAGCCTCGCGGGGGCCGGGCTCCTGCTCCTGGCGCGTGGACTCCAGCAGCGGCTGGACGCCGCCTACACGCTCACCGCGATCCTGCTCGGCGCCGGCGCCGGGTTCTCCCTCGCCAAGGGCGGTGACTACGAGGAGGCGGTCTTTCTCCTGCTCATGCTTGCCCTGCTCCTCCCTTGCCGCAAGCACTTCTACCGCCGGGCGTCGCTTCTGGCCGAGCCGTTCACGCCGGGATGGATCGTCGCGGTCGCCGCCGTCGTGACCGGGACGGCGTGGATCAGCGCCTTCGCCCACAGGCATGTCGAGTACGTGAGCGACCTATGGTGGACGTTCGCGCTTCACGGCGATGCCTCGCGCTCGCTGCGGGCGCTCGCGGGTGTGATCGCCGGGGTCCTGGTCTTCGGGGCCGCGCGTCTCCTGCGCCCCGCGTTTCCGCAGCCGCACGTCCCCACGCGCGAGGAGCTGGACCGGGCGCGCCGCGCGATCGCGGTGTCTTCCGACACTGCCGCGAACCTCGCGCTCCTCGGGGACAAGGCGCTGCTGTTCAGCGACAGCGGCGACAGCGTGGTCATGTACTCCGTCGTGGGGGGGAGCTTCGTGGCCATGGGAGACCCGGTGGGCCGGGAATCCGAGCTCGTGGAGCTGGCCTGGCGCTTCCACGATCTGGCGGACCGGCACGGCGGCCACACCGTGTTCTACGAGGTTTCCTCGGGACGCCTCCCGCTGTATCTCGACATGGGCCTGGCCCTGGTGAAGCTCGGGGAGGAAGGCCGGGTCCGGTTGGAGCGCTTCTCGATCCAGGGGAATGCGGGAAAGCCGTTTCGACACACCCTGAACGCGCTCGCGAAGGAGGGGTACGAGTTCGAGATCGTCTCCGCCTCCGGCGTGGAGCCCCTCCTCCCGGAGCTGCGGCGGGTGTCGGATGCGTGGCTCGCGGGGAAGAACACACGCGAGAAGGGCTTCTCCCTCGGCTACTTCGACGAGGACTACCTGCGCGAGTTCCCCGCCGCGGTCGTGCGCAGATCGGGGCGTGTCGTGGCGTTCGCAAACCTCTGGATCACGCGGGATCGCGAGGAGTCCTCGGTCGACCTCATGAGGTTCGGCGACGACGCGCCGCGCAGTGCGATGGACTATCTGCTGCTGCACACGATCCTCTGGGCTCAGGAGCAGGGTTATCGCTGGTTCAACCTGGGCATGGCGCCGCTGTCGGGGGTCGAGGCGAGGCCGCGCGGGCCGGTGTGGAGCCGCGTCGCCTCCTTCGTCTACCGCCACGGGGAGCACTTCTACAACTTCCAGGGGCTGCGGGCGTACAAGGAGAAATTTTCGCCGGAGTGGAAGCCGAGGTACCTGGCATTCCCCGGGCGGCTGGCGATGGCGCGCGTGCTGCTCAACGTCGCGTCCCTGACTTCCAGGGGACTGAAGGGCGCGGTGAGCCGATGATGCGGAACCTGGCTGCGATTCCGTGTCTGGCTCTCGCGTGCTCCGCCGCGGCGCCCGCGCGGGCGGAGACGCTCGAGTTCCCGCCCTTCGGCGCGGTCGCCGTCTACCGCCCCTCCACGCCGATCGAGCGGGTCGCGCTCTTCGTGTCGGGAGACGGCGGATGGAATCAGGGTGTGGTCGACATGGCGCGGGAGCTCCAGGAGATGGGCTGGCTCGTCGCCGGGGTGGACATCCGCAAGTACCTCGCGAGGCTCGAGAGCTCGAAGTCGGCCTGCGCGTATCCGGCCGGAGATTTCGAGGCGCTCGGCCAGTACGTGCAGAAGAAGCTGGCCCTTCCGCAGTTCATCCGGCCGATCCTGGTCGGCTACTCTTCGGGCGCGACGCTGGTCTACGCGGTCCTGGCACAGGCCCCTTCCGGGACGTTCGGGGGAGCCGTGAGTCTCGGATTCTGCCCCGACCTCGAGATCGTCAAGCCGCCGTGCAAGGGGAGCGGCCTGACGGTCCGGCCGAGGCCGAAGGGGAAGGGGTTCCTGCTCGATGCGAAGGCCTCGCTCGCCGAGCCCTGGCGCGTGCTCCAGGGGGAGATCGACCAGGTCTGCGCACCACAAGCCACCGAGTCCTTCGTCGCGGCGATTCCGACCGCGAAGCTCTATCGTCTACCCAAGGTGGGGCACGGCTACTCCGTTCCGAGGAACTGGCTGCCGCAATTCCGGGAGGCAGCCCGCGAAGTCGCGGAGCGGAACGTGCAGGAGGCCCGCCCCGGGCCGCCGCCCGCTGGCGCCCGGGAGGTCCCCTCCGTGGACGATCTGCCGCTGATCACGGTTCCCGCGACGGGAACCCCGAGGGATGCCCTCGCGGTGATCCTCACCGGGGACGGAGGATGGTCCGGGCTCGACAAGGAGGTCGCCGGCGCCCTCTCGGAGCGGGGTGTGGCCTGCATCGGGTGGAACTCGCTCAAGTACTACTGGACCCAGCGCACTCCGGAGTCAGCGGCCGGAGACCTCGTCCGGATCCTGAGGTACTCGCTGGCAGGACTCGGCGACGCGCGCATCATGCTCGTGGGCTACTCGCTGGGCGCGGACGTGCTCTCGTTTCTCGTGGCGCGACTCCCGGAGGATCTGAAGTCTCGCATCGCCTCGGTCACCCTGATCGCGCCGTCGACTTCCGTTGCCTTCGAGTTCCACCTGTCGAATTGGCTGGGCGGCAACCAGCCCGATGCTCTTCCCACCCTCCCGGAAGCCAAGAAGCTCGCCGGGATGAAGCTCCTCTGCCTGTACGGGAGCGAGGAGAAGGAATCGCTGTGCGGCGTGCTCCCGCCCGGCCTGGCCGAGGTCGAATCGCTCCCGGGTGGGCACCATTTCGGCGGCGATTACGAGGCGGTCGCCGCCAGGATCCTGAAGACGGCGGGCTTGTGACGCCGAGCGGCGGGTCCCCGCGGCGCGCTGGTTCGGGAGCGAACCTACCCCTGGAACGCGCAACTCCCGCGGACCGGAACTTGCATCGCAATTCGTCGCGAACAGGGCGTGAACGCGACCTACCGGGAGAGCCCCGCTTCCTCTAGAATGCCGCCGGCACGGGACACGGAGGAAACGGGGTGGCGAACCACAGCGCGAAGCGTCGGAGTGTCGTGCGCTGCGACTGGTGCGGGAACGATCCGCTCTACGTCGCGTACCACGACCGGGAGTGGGGCGTCCCGGTCCACGACGACCGGACGCTCTTCGAGTTCCTCGTCCTGGAGGGAGCCCAGGCGGGACTGAGCTGGTTCACCATTCTGCGCAAGCGCGAGAACTACCGGCAGGCATTCGACGGCTTCGACCCCAAGATCGTGGCGCGCTACGACGGCCGCAAGGTCCGCTCGCTCCTGCACAACGAGGGGATCGTGCGGAACCGACAGAAGATCACCGCGGCGATCGCCAACGCCCGGGCGTTCCTGGACGTGCAGGAGCAGTTCGGGTCGTTCGACGCGTACGTCTGGCGCTTCCTCGACGGGAAACCGCTCCGGAACGCGTGGCGCTCGCTCAGAGAGATCCCCGCGACGACGCCGCAGGCCGAGGCGATGAGCCGCGACCTGCGGGCCCGGGGTTTTCGCTTCGTCGGCCCCACGATCTGCTATGCGCACATGCAGGCCACCGGAATGGTGAACGACCATCTCGTGAGCTGCTTCCGCTACCGGGAAGTCACCCGCGCGCGCCCCCGCCGCAGGGCCTGATCGTCCCGCCGCGATCCGGTCCGTCCGCGAGCGCCTCTTGACAGCGCCGGCGGATGGCAGTACCAGGGAATCACCCCACCAGGAGGAAGCGATCATGTCCACCCGAATGCCGAAGTCCTTCGAGACGGCGCTGCGCGTGTTGCTGTGTCTCGGGCTCGCCTCCACGGCTGGCCCGCGCGCCGCCACCGTGCACGTGGGCCCGGGCGGTGTTGACACACCGGGATGCGGCGCCGAGAGCGCGCCGTGCCGGACGATCCAGTTCGGGATCGACGCTGCCGCGAGCGGAGACACCGTTCGCGTCCTGCGTGGGAGCTACTCGGAATGCGTGAGCACTGCGGGGAAGCGACTGAGCGTGGTTGCCGACGCCTTCGAAACGAGCGGCGACCGCAGCGCGACCATCATCGACGGGATCGAGGTGTGCGGCCCCCCCACGTCCATGTTCGAGCCGACCGTGAGGCTCGGATCCGGCTCGGAGCTGCGCGGGTTCACGATCCGCGGCGGGGGTGACTCGGGAGTGCGGGCGCTGGGAGGGGTCGTGATCACGGGCAACGTGATCACCGGGAACACCGCGCTCGAGAAGGGCGGCGGGATCTACGCCTCCACCTCCCTCACGTACCCGAGTGCGGACAGCGCGCCGCTCCGGATCGAGTACAACGACGTCACGGCGAACCAGGCCGTGGCCCAGGGGGGCGGGATCTTCGTGGAGGCGGTGGCGGACGCGTCGCACCGGCGGAACGTCACGATCAAGGGGAACAACGTCGGGGTGGGGGCGCTGGGGACGTGCTCGAACGACCCCACGCAGAGCTGCGGCACCAACGTGGACTGTGGAACCGGAAACACCTGCAACAAGGGGAACGGTGTCCTCGGCGGGTCAACCTTCGAGTACAACGCGGGCGGCGGCGGCGTGTTCGTGCGCGCGCTTTCCCGGCCGGGCGGACAGAACCAGATCGTGGTCACCCAGAACGTGGTCGAGGGGAACTCCGCCCCCGCCTCCGCCGCCCCGTACTACAACGGAACCGCGGGTGGCGGGATCTTTGCCGGCTCCTACGCCTACCCGGGCGGCACCGACAACATCCAGGTGACGGGAAACACAGTCAGGAACAACCTAGCGACGGGGTTCGGCGGCGGGATCGCGCTCTTCGCGTACACCGACGCTGTGACCGGCTCCCCCGGAGCGGCCTCGATCACGGCCAGCGGGAACACCGTGGAATCCAACACCGCGAACGACACCAACCCCGCGAACCCGAGTTACGGGGGCGGGATCTGGGCGGAGTCGGTCGGATACGGCAACGAGACGATCCGGATCTCCTCGAATCAGGTTCGCTCGAATGTCGCCAGGAGCTTCGGCGGCGGGATCTCGGCCTGGAACTTCCCCACCGGCTCGTTCAGCCAGTCTGTGGTCGTGCAAGGAAACACCCTCTCGCTCAACGAGGCGGATGCGGGCGGCGGCCTGGACCTGTTCCTGCAGCTCGTCGCGCCGTCGGAAGGAAGCTGGGAGCTTCGGGCGGAGGACAACGATATCGGCGACAACGTGGCCACGGGGAGCTTCGGCTCCGGAGGCGGGATGATCGTCTCTCTCGACGTGACCCGCTCGGACGATCCGAGCAACCTGATCCAGGTTCGGGGGAACCGGATCACGGGGAACACCGCCGAGGTGGCCGGGGGCGGAGCGCTGCTGTACATGATTCTGGATGCGCGCCCCAGCACGATTTCGGGATCTCCGGCCGCCCACAGTACGGGCAGCGTGGAGTTCCGGAACAACCTCGTGTCGGGAAACAGTGCGACCGCTCCCGGTCAGTCCGGAGTGGGCGGGGGCGTGTTCGCGTACCTGGAGAGCCTCGGTGACGCCGTCTGCAGCGCGGATCTGGATTTCAACACGGTCATGGGAAATCGAGCCGACTTCGGCTCCGGCGGGATCGAGATCGAGTCCTTTACGGACTTCGAGGATGCGGCGGCGGGCACGGGTCCCGAAGGACTGGCGCGGGTCGACGTGACGGATTCCATCGTCTACGACAACGAGGGGTTCGGCGTGGGCGGACCGCTTCCGGGAGACATGGGGACTTTCACGGCGGGCGGTACCGGTAACCTCGAGGCCAACCTGCTCTACAACGATGCGTTCTCGAACCAGTCGGGAAACTACGAAGGCTGGTTATCCGCGGGAACCGGCAGCATTTCGATCGACCCGCAGCTTGATTCGAACGGGGTTCCCGGTGTGTGCTCGCCGACGATCGATGCTGCGGATCCCCTCGCCGATTTCTCTGCGGAGCCCGAGCCCAACGGCGGCAAGGCCAACATGGGGCACCTGGGAGGTACGGTCGGGGCGACCCGATCGTTCCTGTGCGTGGAAACCTGCAACGGAGTCGATGACGACCATGACGGCCTCGTCGACGAGGGCCCGGACGGCCTCCCTCTCACGATGAGCTGCTACACCGGCCCGTCCGGGACCGACGGAATCGGCGCCTGTCGGCCCGGGACTTCGACCTGTACCGGAGGGGCATTCGGCCCATGTCTCGGGGATGTGACACCGTCGCCTGAAACCTGCAACGGCGTGGACGACGACTGCGACCGGTCGGTGGATGAGGATCTCGGGGCGTCGACGTGCGGCATCGGCGCCTGTCTCCGCACGGTCGAGAACTGCGTGGGTGGTGTGCCCCAGACGTGCATCCCAGGAGAGCCCTCCGTCGAAATGTGCAACGGATTCGACGACGACTGCAACGGCGTGGACGACGATGGCGGGAACGTCCTCTGCGATGACGGCGATCCCTGCACCCCCGACGCGTGCGCCGCGGGGCACTGCGAAAGCGGTCCGAGCACGGACGAGGACCACGATGGAGTCTGCGACGACGTCGATGCCTGCCCGGATTCCAGCGGAGGACGCACGGTGGTCATCTCGGGATGCGACACGGAGGTCCCGAACGCCATGTTCCCGTCCGACAGCGGCTGCGCGCTTCAGGACCTGCTGGACCGCTGCGGCGTGGGCGCGCGGAACCGCGGTGCGTTCGCGAGCTGCGTTGCGCACCTTGCCGGCGAACTCAAACGGCAGGGAGTGATTTCCGGGCGCCAGGAGGGGCGGATCCAGCAGTGCGCGGCTCGATCCGACCCCGCAACGTCTAGGGGATCGAGGGGAAGGAGCTGAGCACTTTCTCGGCGGCGCGCACCGTCCCGCAGTGGATCTCGACGGTGTCCTCCGTCCGCGTCGCGTACCCGCCGGCGAGGAGCGCGGCGACGCGCGCGCCCGCCCCGAGGCAGCGCTCGAACACGAACTCGTCGCGCCTGCGCAATCCGTCCAGCGTGAGTCCCAGTCCTCCGAGCTGATCCTGCTCGTAGGGGTCGGCGCCGGCCAGGTAGTACACGAGCTCCGGACCGTGCCGCTCGAGGATCTCCGGCAGGTGTCGCTCGAGCAGCGCGAGGTAGTCGGCGTCGCACGTTCCGTCCGCCAGCCCCACGTCCAGGTCGCTTCTCGGCTTCCACGCCGGATAGTTGTTCTGCTGGTGCATGGAGAAGGTGAAGACCTCGGGATCGTCGGCGAAGATCACGGCGCTCCCGTTTCCGTGGTGGACGTCCAGATCCACGATCGCGGCGCGGCGGATCCTCCCGGTGCGGAACATCGCGCGGACGGCGATGGCCACGTCGTGGATCACGCAGAAACCCTCGCCGTGATCGGGAAACGCGTGGTGGAACCCGCCGCCGAGATGGACGGCGGCTCCGAAGTCCAGCGCCAGAGTCCCGGCCAGGAGCGATCCTCCTGCCGCGAGCCACGACCCCTCGCGCAGCCCCGGGGAGAACGGGACCTCGCGTGTCGCCTCTTCCTCCCATGTGAATGTGCCGGAGCGGAGCTTGCGCACATAGTCCGGAGTGTGGACCAGGAGGACCTGCTCGTCGGTCACGGGCTCGGGACGCCGGATCTGACCGGCGGCGATCACGCCCGTCCGCAGGAGGCGCTCCAGGACCAAGCGGTACTTGGCGGTGGGGAAGACGTGCCGGCCGATGTCGACCGCGTAGCCCTCGTGGTAGACGACGGGAACGGGCATCCGGGCTACTTCGCGATCTGGACCAGCTCCACCTCGAAGATCAGCGTGGCCCCGGGCGGAATCGAGGGCGGCAGTCCGCGATCTCCGTACGCGAGACTCGACGGACACACGACCCTCGCCTTGCCCCCTTCCTTCATGAGCTGGAGCGCCTGCGACCAGCAGGGGATCACCTGGCCCATGGGCAGGAGCGCGGGCTCCTTCTCGTCGGAGGTAGTGTCGAACACGGTGCCGTCGATCAGCGTGCCCGTGTAGCGGACCCGGATCGAGTCGCTGAGCAGCGGGCTGTTGCCGGTCCCTTCCCGGAGCGTCTTCAGGACCAGCCCCGTGCCGAGCTTCCTCGCACCCTCTTCGGCGGCGGCGCGCTCGAGGAAGGCCGCCCCGGCCTTCTTCTGGTCGGTGGCCGCGGCCGCGGAGCGCGCGTCGGCGAGCGCTGCGATCTTCTCCCGGTAGGGCTCCGGATCGAGCGCCGCGCCGCCGCGGGTCGCGCCATCGGTCAGGCCCGCCTTCAGGATCTCGAGCTCCGCGGCGCTCAGGTGGAACGGGGCGATCTGCCGACTCAGCCCCACGCCCAGGGCGTAGATCGTCTTCTCCTCGTCGGATCTCGCTTCGGGAGCAGGCGCCGAGGTCGGCGGGCTCGCGGAGCAGCCGTAGGCCGCGAGCGCGAGACACAACACGAGGCTCGTCTTGCTCATGGACGGGATGATAGCTTGAAACGAAGGGGCACGTATACTCTCGGCACAAGGAGGCCCGGAGATGGACGAACCGACCGGCCCGCCGCCGGAAACGGAGAGGCTGGCGGCGCTCGAGGCAAGACTGGCGCGCGTGGAGGCGCGGATCTCCACGGATCGCGTCCCGAAGACGATGATTCTCGACGACAACTTCCTCAAGCGCGCCTTCGCGATCTGGGGGCACTACTTCGTGGCGAACCTGATCATCGGGCTCGCGCTGCTCTTCCTCGTGGGCACGTTCCTGGTGATGCTCCTCGCGCTCGGCGTGTTCTCCCGCTGGTAGGCGATGATCCGCAGCAGACTTCTCGGAATCCCCGTCGCGCTGGGCGTCTTCCTGCTCGCGGGTCTTCTCGCGCGCGGCCAGCAGACGGCGCAGGCGCCTGCCGGGGAGCCGATGTCCGATCGGGTCGCCGGAAAGGGAGCGGATCTCTCCAGGATCGGGCATTCGCCGGGCGATGCCTCTCCCTAACGGGCACAGGTCCCCGCGCAGCGGATCCGGGCCACCGCCGAGAGGAACGCGCCCGTGAAGGGCGCGCCGCCGGTCGGCGTCGAGGACTGGATCAAGGTCCTGCTGGCGGACGGACGCCTCCCTCCCCGTCGACGGGGAGCTTCCTGGCCAGCGCGGCGACGTCGTCGAGAATCCCCGCCCGCTCCCGGCGAATCCGCTCGAGCGCGTGTCCGCCGGGGAGGGCGAGCCGCAGGGCGCGAGCGCTCTGGGCCAGCCGCTGCTGGTTCTCGGCGACCCGCAGCGCCGCCCATCCGCTCGCGGGGATCACGACGATGCACACGAGCGCCGCCCCGGGCCCTCCCACCAGGAACGCAGCAGCGCCCACGAAGAGGTAGGTCAAAAGGAAGAGCGCGATCCCCGCGATCCATTTGATCGTGGCGGCCATGTCCGGGTCGCGGCTCAAGCGGCGCTCGAACCACCCGCAGGCCCGATACGGGAGGAAATGCACGAACGCGCCGAGCGCCGCGAGCGGGAGCACCAGCAGCGCGAAGGCGGCGCTCTGGAGCAGGAAGCGCAGCGCGCGCCGCGGTGCCGCGGCCAGCTCCACTTCCGACTCGGTGATGGAGAAGCGCCGCAGCAGGCGGCGGTACGCCTCCCAGCGCCGGCGCACGGCCAGCGTGGCCACGGGGTCGATCTCCTGGAGCCTCCGGTACCCGTCCAGGAAGCGACGCAGGGTCCACGCCTCGCGCGCCAGGGACCGCTCGCGGTAGCCGAGGTAGAGGTGCTGGATCTCGCGAATGAACTCGAGCTCCTCCCAGGTCTCGACTCCCGGGACCAGCGCGCGCAGCGAGATCTCGATGCGGCGCATCAGCTCCTCCGCCCCCTTTCCGGGCTCCGCGGCCTCGAGAGGGATCAGATCCTCGGCGGGGACGGGAGGGCCGAAGAGCACCAGGACGCGCGAGCGGAACGAGCCCTTCTGCTCGTAGTTGATCCCGACCGGAAGCACGCGAGCCGGCCCTCGCTCGGCTCCCGCGGCGCGGAAGTAGATCCGCGCCGCCCCCGAGCGCAGCGGCTCGAGGCGGGGACGATCGTGGCTCTTTCCTTCGGGGAAGACCGAGATCGCTCCGCCCCGGGCCAGCACCTCGCGGCAGGCGTCGAGCATCCCCGCATTGCGCGAGGCCTGCCCCGGGTCGTCCTGCCTGCGATACACGGGGATCCCGCCGATCGCCTTCAGGAAGAAGCCGATGACCGGCATGGGAAACAGGGTGTGCTTCGCCAGGAACGAGATCCGGCGCGGCACGAGCTTCAGGAGGAGGACCGGATCGAGCAGGGCGTTTCCGTGGTTCGCGACGATGAGGAGCGGGCCTTCGCGCGGGACCGCCTCGAGGCCGGGCGCTTCGATCCGGCGGTAGAAGATCGAGAGGGTCAGCCCCAGGAACGCCCGGAAGATCCCGTAGAACATCGAGGGTCGGGTCTCAGTGGACCAGGCCCGAGAGATAGTAGAGGGCGCACAGGCCCGCGAGCACGAGCATCCCCCCGTTCAGATCCCGCGCGCGGCCGGTCGCGACCTTCACCAGAGGGTAGATCACGAGGCCGGCCGTCAAGCCGTTGGCGATGTTCGTGGTGAACGCCATCATGAGGATGGTGAGGAACGCGGGGACCGCCTCGCTCAGGTCGTCGAAGGAAATCTCGCGGATCGAGTCCATCATCAGGATTCCCACCACGACCAGCGCGGGCCCGTAGGCGTACTGCAGGCTCTGCAGCGGCGCCACTAGGGGGACGAAAAAGAGACTGACGAGAAACAGCGTCCCGGTGACGAGGGCGGCGAGCCCCGTACGCGCGCCGTCCTTCACCCCGGCGGCCGACTCGATGTACGCGCCGGAGGTGGAGGTTCCGAGCAGGGCGGAGACGATGCAAGCGCCCGCGTCCACGAGCATCGGCTTCTCGATCTGGGGGAAGTTCCCGTTCTCGTCGAGCATGTTCCCCGCGGCCCCCACGCCCACGAGCGTGCCGATCGTGTCCAGGAAGTCCATGAGGAACAGGGTGAGCAGGACGGGCAGGAGCGTCCACGAGAACAGGCTCAAGACCTGCCCATCGGCTCCGATCTCCCGGAACCGGAGCTCTCCCGCAATCGCGGCGAGCCCGTCGGGTCCGAAGAAATCCGGGATGGCGGCGATCCCCACGGGGGCGCGCCCCATTCCCGCGGCGATGCCGAGCGCCGCCGTGAGCGCCATCCCGATCAGGATCGCGCCCTTGAGCCGGAGCGCGATCAGAACCGCGATCAGCACCACGCCGAAGATCGCCAGCAGCACGGGGGGGCTCGCGACGGGACCGATCTCCAGAGGGACGGGGATGCCGCTGCGTGGGATCGGGGAGCCGGGGTCGAAGATCGTTCCCGGGGGAAAGAGGGCGGTCGCGGGCCGCCCCACGGCGTACGATTTCACGATGCCCGTCTCGTACAGGCCGACGAAGCACAGGAACAGCCCGATCCCCGCCCCGAAGGCGTGCTTCATGCTCGGGCTCAGGGAGTTCGCCAGCCAGCCCCGCGCACCGAGCACGGTGACGACCAGGAACAGCACGCCGCTGATCAGGACCGCCCCGATCCGCAGGCGCCAGCCGATCCCGAGGCTCGCCAGGCCGAACGCGATGAACGCGTTCTCCCCCATGTATGGGGCCACGGCGATCGGCCGGTTCGCCACGAGCCCCATGGCGATCGTCCCGAGCCCGGCCACCAGGATCGTCGCGACCGTGGAGGGCCCGGTCGGAATCCCCGCGGCAGCGAGGATCGCGGGGTTCAGCACGATGATGTAGGCCATCGTGACGAACGTGGTGATCCCGCCGACGATCTCGTCCCGGCAGCGGACGCCCCGCGCGTCCATCTCGAAGAAGCCGCGCGCTCGCGAGCGGATTCCGGGTCCGGTCACCGGCTCGTCTGGCCCCACGTCCAGCCGCTGATCGCGGGCATGTCCTCCCCGTGCTCGGCGATGTACTGCTTGTGGTCGATCAGCGCGTCGCGGATCGACTGCTTCAGGTAGGCGGCCCGCGAGCCGAGTCCGGGCACGCGGTCGATCACGTCTTGCACGAGGTGGAAGCGGTCCAGGTCGTTGAGCACCACCATGTCGAAGGGGGTGGTGGTGGTCCCTTCCTCCTTGTAGCCGCGCACGTGCAGGTTCGGGTGGTTCGTGCGCCGGTAGGTCAGGCGATGGATCAGCCAGGGGTAGCCGTGGAAGGCGAACACGATCGGCCTGTCCTTGGTGAAGAGCACGTCGAAGTCCCGGTCGCTCAATCCGTGCGGGTGCTCGTTGCGCGGCTGGAGGGTCATCAGGTCCACGACGTTCACGACCCGGACCTTGAGCTCGGGGATGTGCCGGCGGATCAGGTCGACCGCGGCCAGCGTCTCGAGGGTCGGGACGTCGCCGCAGCACGCCATGACCACGTCGGGCTCGCCGCCCCGGTCGCTGCTGGCCCAGTCCCAGATCCCGATCCCCGCGGTGCAGTGCTTGATCGCCTGGTCCATGTTGAGCCACTGGGGAGCCGGCTGCTTCCCCGCAACGACGACGTTGATGTAGTTCCGGCTGCGCAGGCAGTGGTCGGTGACCGAGAGCAGGCAATTGGCGTCGGGCGGGAGGTAGACGCGCACGACCTCCGCCTTCTTGTTGACCACGTGGTCGAGGAACCCCGGGTCCTGGTGGGAGAAGCCGTTATGGTCCTGCCTCCACACGTGGGAGGAGAGCAGGTAGTTCAGCGAGGCGATCGGCCGCCTCCAGGGGATGTCGTTGCACGTCTTCAGCCACTTGGCGTGCTGGTTGAACATCGAGTCCACGATGTGGATGAACGCCTCGTAACAGGAGAAGAACCCGTGCCGCCCCGTGAGCAGGTACCCTTCGAGCCAGCCCTGGCACTGGTGCTCGCTGAGCATCTCCATCACACGGCCGTCCGGCGAGAGGCGATCGTCCTGCGCCTCGATCTCGGCCACCCAGGTCCGGTTCGTGACCTCGAGCACGTCCTGCCAGCGGTTGGAGTTGTTCTCGTCGGGGCTGAACAGGCGGAAGTTCTTGCTCGCGAGGCTGGCCCGCATGACGTCGCGCAGGAACCTCCCCTGGACCCGCGTCCCCTCGGCGGTCCCCGCCCCCGGGGCCGTCACCTCCACGGCGTAGGCGCGGAAGTCCGGCAGGCGCAGATCCTTGAGGAGCAAGCCGCCGTTCGCGTGCGGGTTCGCGCTCATCCGTCGCTCGCCCGCGGGCGGAAGGGCGGCGAGCTCTTTCTTCAGCCGCCCCTGGGCGTCGAACAACTCCTCGGGGCGGTAGCCGCGCAGCCACTCCTCGAGGCCCTTCAGGTGCGTGGGATTCGCGTGCATCTCTCCCATGGGGACCTGGTGGGAGCGCCAGGACCCCTCGGTCCTCTTGCCGTCGACCTCGCGCGGTCCGGTCCAGCCCTTGGGCGAGCGCAGCACGATCATCGGCCAGCGCGGGCGCGTGCGGAAGCCGTCGCGCCGCGCATCCTCCTGGATGCGCCGGATCTCCGGAACGACCAGGTCCAGCGTGGCCGCCATGAGCTGATGCATCGCCTCGGGCTCCGTCCCCTCGACGAAGTGGGGCACGTACCCGTAGCCCAGGAACAGCTGCTCCAGCTCCTCGTGGCTGATCCGGGCCAGCACGCAGGGGTTGGCGATCTTGTAGCCGTTGAGGTGCAGGATCGGAAGAACCGCGCCGTCCGTGGCCGGGTTCAGGAACTTGTTGGAGTGCCACGAGGTGGCCAAGGGGCCGGTCTCCGCCTCGCCGTCCCCGACGACCGCGGCCACGATCAGGTCGGGGTTGTCGAAGGCGGCGCCGTAGGCGTGCGAGAGGGCGTAGCCCAGCTCGCCTCCCTCGTGGATCGAGCCGGGAGTCTCCGGAGCCACGTGCGAGGGGATCCCTCCCGGGAAGGAGAACTGGCGGAACAGACGCCGCATCCCCTCCTCGTCCTGAGAGATGTGCGGGTAGACCTCGCTGTAGGTCCCTTCGAGGTACGCGTTGGCGACGAGACCCGGTCCGCCGTGGCCGGGACCCGTGATGTAGAGCATGTTGAGGTCGAACTTCCGGATCGCCCGGTTCAGATGGACGTAGATGAAGTTCAGGCCCGGCGTCGTCCCCCAGTGTCCGAGAAGGCGCGGCTTGACGTGCTCCTTCTCGAGCGGCTTGCGGAGCAGCGGGTTGTCGAAGAGATAGATCTGTCCGACGGACAGGTAGTTGGCGGCGCGCCAGTAGGCGTCGATCCTCCGAAGCTCTTCGTTGCTGAGCGGGGTCTGGGCGACGGGAGGCTCGACCGTGGTGGCGCGGGGGCGATCCGCGGGTATGGACATGGCTTCTTCCTCCTCGAGGCGCCACGTGCGTTCCGAGTCTAACACGAGCGTTGCCGCGGGCAGCGGTCCTCAGATCTGCGCGGTTCTCGCCTCGCGGACGAGCGCGCGGAAGCGCGCCCAGCTCCGCAGCGACGCGACGATCAGGGCCGTTCCGATCGCCGCGTAGAGGACGCCGAGCCAGGGCCGTGGCAGGGGCGAGTGGCGGAGCGCGATCCCGCCCGCCATCATGAGCACCGCGATCCCCCACGAGCCCCAGGAGAACACTCCCCCGACGCAGCGTCCCTCTCCGGCCTCGAGGATCCTGATCGCGTTGGCCTCCGCACGGGGACCGAGGACGAACCGTCCCTTGATCCAGCCCAGGACGATTGCCAGTGCGAACGCGGCGTCCGCGGCGGCCGAGCGGGCGCTCAGGAGCCAGCGGGCGCCCGCCACGACGAGGCCCGTGCCGATCGCGGTCCAGAGGAGTGCGGAGAAGACCAGGCGAGTCTTGCGCGACGTCCTCGGAACGAGGCGGCTCGAGTCGTGCACGTCCCCGAGGATAGCAGGGCTGGCGGCGCGCGCGCCGGGGCGTGCATAATCCCGCGCAGGAGGCCCGATGTCCGCCGAGGAGATGTACCGCGAGTTGAAGGCCAGGCTCCGCGACGTGGTCCCCGACTTCGAGCTCCGCGCCAAGGCGGAGCTGGCCGTCGCGATCAACCGCCTGAAGGCCGAGAAGAACGCGCTCGTCCTCGGCCACAACTACATGGAGCCCGCCCTCTACGCCTCGATCCCGGACTTCACCGGCGATTCGCTCGAGCTGTGCCGCAAGGCCGCGCAGACCGACCGCGACATCATCGTGTTCTGCGGCGTCCGGTTCATGGCAGAGACGGCCAAGATCCTCAATCCCACGAAGAAGGTCCTCCTGCCCTCCCTCGAGGCGGGCTGCTCGCTCGCGGCCAGCATCACCGCCGCCGACGTGCGCGAACTGCGCGCGCGATTCCCCGGGGTTCCGGTCGTGACCTACGTGAACACGTACGCCGACGTGAAGGCCGAGAGCGACATCTGCTGCACCTCGTCCAACGCCCGGGCGGTGGTCGAATCTCTGGGGACGGACACGGTGATCTTCCTCCCCGACGAATTCCTGGCGCGCAACGTCGCGCGCGAGACCGGCAAGCGCATCATCTTCCCGACCCTGGGCGGGGCCCGGGAGTCGGCCGATCTCCTGGACGTGCAGATGATCGGGTGGCGCGGCCGCTGCGAGGTCCACGAGCAGTTCACCCCGGACGACGTGAGGAGCGTCCGGAAGCAGTTTCCGGACGTCCGCGTCCTAGCGCATCCCGAGTGCAGCCCCGAGGTCGTCGCGGAGGCGGATTTCTCCGGGAGCACCACCGCCATGATCCGGTACGTGGAGCGGACGAACGCCCCTCGCTTCCTGCTCCTGACCGAATGCGCGATGGGCGACAACATCATGGCCGCGAATCCGGGTAAGGAGATGCTCCGCCTGTGCAGCGTCCGCTGCCCGCACATGAACCGGATCACCCTGGAGGACACGCTGGAATCCCTGCGGCAGGAGCGCTACGAGATCGACGTGCCCGAGGAGGTCCGGCTGCGTGCCGCGCGGGCGGTGGAGCGCATGATCGCCGTGGGGGCCGTGGGGGCGAGGGACTGAATGGACGAGTGCATCACCACCGAGGTGCTCGTCATCGGCTGCGGGATCGCCGGCGGGGTCGCCGCGCTCGAGCTGGCTCAGGCGGGGATCCCCGTAGTCGTGGTCACACGCGTCCGCGAGCCCGGCGAGTCGAACACCTGGTACGCCCAGGGCGGGATCATCTACCGGGGGAAGGACGACTCGCCCGCGCTGCTCGTCGAGGACCTGCTCCGGGCGGGCGCCGGTCATGGAAACCCACGGGCGATCCAGATCCTGGCGGAGGAGGGTCCGGACCTGGTCCGTCGCATCCTCATGGACGGGGTCGGCGTGGCCTTCGACCGGGATCCCGACGGGAGCCCCTCCCTCGCGCTCGAGGGGGGCCACTCCATGTCCCGCATCGCCCACGTCGCAGACGCGACGGGAAAGGCGGTGGAGCACGCGGTCCTGACGGCGCTCCGCGCGCATCCCAACGTGACCCTTCTGACCGGTTGCACGGCGGTGGACCTCCTGACTCCGTCCCACCACTCGACGAACCGGCTCGTCGTGTACGACCCGCAGTCCTGCGTCGGCGCGTACGTCCTCGACCAGGCGACGGGGAACGTCTTCCGCTGCATCGCTCGGAACACGGTTCTCGCCACCGGCGGCCTGGGCCAGATCTTCCTGTTCACCACCAATCCGCCGGGCGCGCGAGGGGACGGAGTCGCCATGGCCTATCGCGCGGGCGCTCGCGTGATCAACATGGAGTTCGTCCAGTTCCACCCCACGACGTTCTACGACCCGCCGGCGCCGAGCTTTCTCATCTCCGAGGCGGTGCGGGGCGACGGGGCGCGGCTCGTGGACGCCGCCGGCGCGCCGTTCATGCAGAAGTACGACCCGCAGTGGAAGGACCTTGCGGCGCGCGACGTGGTGGCGCGCGGGATCCACCAGGAGATGCTGTCCCGCGGCGCGCGCTGCGTGTATCTGGACCTTCGCTCCTACATCCCCCCCGAGCGCATCCGCGCGCATTTCCCCAACATCTACGAGACCTGCCTGCGCCACGGCGTGGACGTCACCCGCGACCTGGTCCCCGTCGTCCCCGGCGCCCACTACGCCTGCGGGGGGATCTGGGTGGACGAATGGGGGCGGACGACGATCGACCGGCTGTACGCCGTGGGCGAGGTGTCGTGCACCGGGATCCACGGTGCGAACCGCCTCGCAAGCTCCTCGCTCCTCGAGGGTCTCGTCTGGGGGCAGCGCGCCGCGCGGGACATCGTGGCCCGCCGCTTCCACGCACCTCTGCCCGACGCGAGCGAGATCCCGCCCTGGCAGAGCCTGGTCGCCGAGCCGCCGGACCCGGCGCTGATCCGGCAGGACATGAGCACGATCAAGCAGATCATGTGGAACTACGTCGGGCTCGTGAGGACGACGCCGCGCCTGCAGCGGGCGCTGCGCGAGCTGCGCAACCTCGAGACCGAGATCGAGGAGTTCTACCGGGCGGCGCGCTTGACCGACGGTGTGATCGGCCTGCGCAACGCGGTGCGGACGGCGGTCATCGTCGCCGCGGCGGCGTGGGAAAACAAGACCAGCCTCGGCTGTCACTACCGCGAGTAGAGCGCGTGGAGCCGAAGCGTCCGAGCGAGCGGCCTTCCGTCCTGATCGTCTTCACCGGCGGCACGATCTCGATGCGGGTCGTACCGGGACGCGGCGTCGTCCCGGCGCGCAGCGGTGCCGAGATCCTGGCGCTGGTCCCCGGGGCCTCGCGCCATGCCGACCTGCACGTGGAGGACTTCGACCGGCTCCCCGGGCCTCACTGGACCCCCGGCCGCATGCTCGAGCTGTCCCGGTTCCTGGACGAGCGTCTGGCCGGAGGCCAGTACGCGGGCGCAGTCGTGACCCACGGCACCGACACGCTCGAGGAGACCGTGTATTTCCTGGACCTGACCCTGGCCGCCGATCTGCCGGTGGTCGTGACGGGCGCGATGAGAACCCCGGACGACCCCACCTGGGACGGGCCGGCGAACCTTCTCAACGCCATCGGCTGCGCGACCGCGCGCGCGGCGCGCGGGCTGGGCGTGCTGGCGGTCCTGAACGAGGAGATCCACGCGGCGCGCGAAGTGGTGAAGATGCACACGGAGGCGCTGGGGGCGTTCGCGAGCCCGCACAGCGGCCCTCTCGGGGTCGTGGACCTGGACGGAGTCCACGTGCAGCGCACGAGCGTCCGGCGCGAGAGGATTGCGGTCGAGCGCGTGGATGCCCGGGTGGACCTGGTCGTGGCTGCGGCCGGGGTGGATGGCGCCGGCCTGCGCGCGGCCCTCGACGCCGGCGCGCACGGCATCGTGCTGCAGGGGCTCGGGCGCGGGAACGTCCCTCCGGGGATGCTGGCCGAGGTGCGGAGAGCGGCCCGGGAGGGCGTGCCGGTCGTGGTGGCGAGCCGCTGCCCGCTGGGCAGGACGGCGCCCGTCTACGGCTACGAGGGCGGGGGAGTCACGCTCCGGGAGGCCGGAGCGGTCTTCGCCGGGGACCTTTCCGCACCCAAGGCCCGGATCAAGCTCATGCTGCTCCTGGGGGCCGGGGCGGATGCCGCGCGGATCCGGGAGGCGTTCGAGGAGCCGGAGTGAGGGGCGGAGAAGAGGAGCAGATTCGTCCTGATTTCCGTCCCCGCGTCCTGCTATAGTCCTCCCCATTCCGTTCCGGGACGTCCTGGTCCCGGCGCGTCCCAGAGATGGGGAGGAACCCATGAAGAGCCTGGACAAGAAAGCGGACCTGGCCGGCCCGGGTGTGAGCACGTACGAGGAGGTCGAGAAGATCCTGCCGGTGGACTACCGCTCGATCCTCGATCCCAAGGAGACCCAGCTCGCGCTCCACGCGGTGAAGCGCTACATCGAGGACAACCTCTGCAAGGCCCTCAACCTGTTCCACGTGGAGGTGCCGCTCATCGTGGACCGCGAGAGCGGGGTGAACGACTACCTGGACCGCGACGGCTCGCGCACCCCCGTCGAGTTTCCCTGCGGCCTCGGGCTCACGAAGCGCATCGACGCCCAGGTGGTGCAGGCGGCCACCAAGTGGAAGCGGATGGCGCTCAAGCAGTTCGGCTGCAAGGTGGGGGAGGGGATCAACACCGACATGCGCGCGGTCCGCAAGGACTACTTCCTCGACCACGACCACAGCGCGTACGTCGACCAGTGGGACTGGGAGAGGGTCATCACCGCCGAGCAGCGGAACCTCCCCTACCTGAAGGAGACCGTGCGCAACATCTGGAAGGTCCTGGTCGGCGCCGAGGAGCTGGTCCAGGGGATGTTCCCCAAGCTCCGGGACCCGCGCCACCCGAACCTACCCAAGGAGCTCACCTTCCTTCACGCCGAGGACCTCCTCGACATGTTCCCCGAGCTCCCGCGCAAGGAGCGCGAGACGCGGGTGCTCCAGAAGTACCCCGCGGTCTTCATCATCGGGATCGGGTGGGTCCTGAAGGACGGCTATCCGCACGAGATGCGCGCCGCGGACTACGACGACTGGGTCACGCCCACGGTGAGCGACGACGGCAGGCCCATGCACGGCTTGAACGGCGACATCCTGGTCTGGAACTCGGTGACGAAGCGCCGCCACGAGCTGACCTCCATGGGGATCCGCGTGACCAAGGAGACGCTCCGGCAGCAGCTCGAGATCACGGGCCAGATGGACTTCCTGAAGCTCCCGTACCACCAGGCGATCCTGCGCGACGAGATCCCGCTCAGCATCGGCGGCGGCATCGGCCAGTCGCGGACCACCATGCTCCTGCTGCGCAAGGCGCACCTGGGAGAGGTCAGCGTGACGATCTGGCCGAAGGCCCTGAAGGAGATCTGCGGGAAGAAGAACATCCACGTCCTGGAGTAGGCACCTACTCCGACGCCTTTCCGGGCGGGGCCGCGCGCCGCGCCACCCCCAGGGATTCGAGGCGGGCGGCAAGGTCCGCTCCGGCCGTGGCGGGCTTCACGTCTCGGTCGACGTAGAGGATCTTGCCGTCCTTCCCGATGTAGAAGGTGTGCCGCGCTGCGAACATCCCCAGGCGCAGCACGCCGTAGGCGCGGGCGACCTTCTTTTCCGGGTCGCTCAGGATCGGGTAGTCGAGGGCGAGGGACTCGGCGAACTTGCGGTTGGTCTCGGGGTCGTCGGTGCTGGCCGCGAAGAGCGCGACGTCGAACGCGCGGAGCTTCTCGCCGCTCTCACGGAGCGACTTGCACTCCGCGGTTCAGCCGCTCGTGAACGCCTTGGGGAACCAGGCGATGACGACGGCCTGCTTCCCGGCGTAATCCGCGAGGGAGTGGGTCGAGCCGTCCGAGCCGGCGAGCGCGAACGGCGGGGCGGGATCCCCGGGACGGAGCATCGTCGTCTCCTCCTCCGCGGCGCAGGCGAACGCCGCGGCCAGGAGCGCCGCTGCGGCCAGCGGCGCGATCGAGCGCGGGAGCTTCATCGTGACTCCTCCTCGGAGTCCGATTCTACTCTTCCTTGGAATCTCCTCCGGCTTCCCCGGCCTCGTGAGGAGGCGTCGCGCCGGGGCGTTCCGGGAGCCGGCCGGCCTCCGCGAGGGCCCGGCGCAAGAGGTATTCGACCTGGCCGTTCAGGCTGCGCAGCTCGTCCGAGGCCCAGCGCGCCAGGGCCGCGTGGAGCCTCGGATCGAGTCGCAGCAGGAATGGCTTCCGTTCGGACATCCCTGGCGCCAGGTTATTGATAGAGCGTTCCGGTGTTGACCACCGGCTGGGTGTTCTGCTCGCTGCACAGCACGACGAGCAGGTTGCTCACCATGGCCGCCTTCCGCTCCTCGTCCAGGCTGATCACCTTCTTCGCGGCCAGTGCCTCGAGCGCCGTCTCGACCATGCCCACCGCCCCCTCGACGATCGTCTGGCGCGCGGCCACGACCGCCGCGGCCTGCTGGCGGCGCAGCATCGCGGCCGCGATCTCGGGCGCATACGCCAGGTGGCTCACGCGGGTCTCGATCACCTCCACGCCGGCCTGGGCCAGACGCTCCTGGATCTCGACCCGAAGTTGAGCCGAGACCTCCGCGGTGTGGCTCCCGAGGGCGATCTCGCCTTCACGATGCGCGTCGTAGGGATAGCCGGTCGCGAGGTTCCGGAGCGCGGCCTCGCTCTGCACGTGGACGAAGTTCTCGTAGCTGTCCACCTGGAATGCGGCCTCGGCAGTGTCCACGACCTTCCAGACCACGACGGCGGCGATCTCGATCGGATTGCCGCGGCGGTCGTTCACCTTGAGCTTGGCGGTCTCGAAGTTGCGGACGCGCAGCGAGATCGACTTCTTCGTGTAGAACGGGTTGGTCCAGCGCAGGCCCGGCGAGCGTGCTGTGCCCCTGTAGGCTCCAAACAGCTGCAGCACCCGGCCCTGGTTCGGGTTCACGGTGAACAGCCCGGCCAACAGGAACAGCGCCAGGAGGAGGACGACGGCGGGCGCGATGGCCTCGAAACCGGAATCCCGAACCCCGGCCCAGATCAGCCAGGCAACCGAGGCAAGGACGACGGCCACGAGGAACAGCAGGACCGGGATCCCCGGCAAAGCATCGCGGCGGATTTCGCTGATCATGGTTGGATCTCCTTTCATATCGAAATGATATCACTAAGATTTCATGTGTCAAGCAGTGAAAAAAGATCCCCAAAAGTCCTCTTTTGGACTCAGACCGCCACGTCCACGAGGGTCGGCTGGAGCAGGGCCACGAGGTCCGCGGGAGAGATCCCGACCAGGAACCCGCGGCTCCCCCCGTTCACGAGAACCCTGGGAAGCTCGAGGACGCTCCGCTCGAGATAGACGGGAAGCGGCTTTCGGGTACCGAAGGGAGAGGTTCCCCCCACTTGATATCCGGTGTGGCGCGTGGCGACCTCGGGACGACAGGGCGAAACCCGCTTGCACCCGAGAAGACGCGCCAGCGCCTTCGTGGACACCTGTCGGTCTCCGTGCATGAGCACCAGCAGCGGGTCCCCGCTCTCCCGCTCCATCACCAGGGTCTTCACGACCGTGTGCTCGTCGACCCCGAGCTCGCGTGCCGAGACGCGCGTGCCTCCATGTTCCTCGTAGCGATAGACATGTGTGGTGAAGGAGACACGGCTCGCGTGGAGGAGGCGCGTGGCCGCCGTGCTGGGTGCCTGCTCGCGGGACGAGGGCCGATCGCTTACGGGAGCCGCTCCTTCTCGATCGCGCGCGCGCCCCTTTCGCAGCGCGCGGACTTCACATAGTGTGTTCCGGTGAGTTCCACGGTCGTCCGAGTCTGCCTCTTCCTCTCCGGGTTCGCCAGTCTCGTCTACGAGGTGTGCTGGATCCGCCGGGGCGCCCTGACGTTCGGCTCCACGACGCTCGCCACGAGCACGGTGGTGGCGGTCTTCTTCGCGGGCCTGGCCCTCGGCAGCCACGTCTTCGGACTCCGGAGCCGGCGCCTCGAGAACCCCATGCGCTGGTACGCCGCGGTCGAGCTCGGCGTGGGGGCGCTGGGGCTCGCGAGCCTGGCGCTATTTCCCCTGGCCGACCGCGCCTACGGAGCCGCCTACCGGGCGCTGCAAGGGAGCCCGGGCTGGCTGCTGCTGGCGCGGGCGTGCCTCGTATCCGCCGTGCTTCTCCCGGCCGCGACGCTCATGGGGGCGACGCTCCCTCTCGTGTGCGCGCGTTCGGCAGGTCGCCCGGCCCGCGAAGCCGCGGGCTCGGCGGGGGTGTTCTACGCGCTGAACACTCTGGGGGCGGCCGCGGGATGCGCGGCCACGGGGTTCTTCCTGATTCCGCGCATCGGGCTCTCGCGGGCGATCGTGCTCGCCGCCCTGACGAACCTGGCGGCGGCCATCCTGGCCGCCACCGTCTCTTCCCCCGCATCGCCGGCCGCCTCCGCTCCGCTCCCGCGCTCCGCTCCGGGCCGGGGTCGCCTCGGCCTCGTCTCCTGCATCTTCTTCCTGAGCGGCTTCGTGGCGCTCGCCCACGAGGTCCTCTGGACCCGCTATCTGGCTCTGCTGATCCGGAACACCGTGTACACCTATACCCTGAGCCTGACCGTCGTGCTCGCGGGGATCGTGCTCGGAAGCCTGCTCGCGGCGCGCCTCGCGGGCTCGGTCCAGGCGAGCGCGCTTTCCCTGGGCGCCCTGCAGGTCCTCACGGGACTCTACGTTCTCGCTGTGATCCTGCTCCCTCCGGCCGCGTGGCAGAAGCTGGGACCCGGACCGGGTGTCTTCTTCCTGGCCTTCCTCCCCCCCGCGGTGTTCTCGGGCGCCTCCTTTCCCCTGGCCATGCGACTGGTGGTCGAGGACTCCTCCGCTCTGGGGTACGAGGTGGGCCGCA
>Ga0316622_100000035_pt1 | contig 55524 bp, 64 predicted proteins | sample OWC_Aug_OW2_C1_D_FD_207646 | JGI IMG/M metagenome (GOLD analysis project Ga0316622, IMG submission 207646) | Wetland soil microbial communities from Old Woman Creek delta, Ohio, United States - OWC_Aug_OW2_C1_D5_C | ecosystem: Environmental > Terrestrial > Soil > Wetlands | place: USA: Ohio... | reverse complement strand
CCCGCCCTGCCCGGTCATTGAGAAGCCGGTGGTGGCCGCGACGGCCAACTGCAAAGAGATTCTGGTCAGCTTCACCATCCCGTCGGAGTTCGACACCGTGCCGCCCACGGGCAATAACATCTGGAGGGTCTACCGCAAGACCCTGCCCATATGCGGGCCCGGAACGTGGAGCCTGATCGGCACCGGCACCGGCATCGGGGCCCAGACCTACACCGACAGCGGTAGCCCGCTCACGTACGGCTGCTACTACCAGTATTACGTATCCGCCCAGATGACGGACACGACCTACGCCCACTGCGCCGTGCCGGCGGGCGTCCCGCACTGGACCGATAGCCCGCCCTCCGACCCGGTGATGACGGCCCCCGAGCCGACCATCTCGGAGTTCTACGTCGAGCCCATCGAGATCATTCCCGGCGACACGGTCACCATTCACTACAGCACCCAGAATGTGGGAACGGCCGTGGGCAACTTCAGCCTCTGGCGCAAGATCGGCAGCGGGGCCTACGTGCAGATCGCCGTTCCGCCGGCCATCGTGCCCAATCAGCTTGGCCAGACCTACACCGACACCCCGGCCGGAGTCTGCACGGTCAACCCCGAGGAGACCATCACCTACCAGCTGCGGGCCACCCGGGCCACCTGCGGAACCGTGACGCGGGAGGACTCGACCAAGATGATCTGCCCCATCTGCACCACCTGCGCCAGCAAGCAGGGGCCCCCTGCCATCGTGGCGGCCAGGTACCGGGTGTTTAAGACCACTGACGGGCCTCTGGACGGTGCGGTAGGTTACGAGTTGTTTCGCCAGCCGAAATCGGGTGCTTTCTGGCAGGTCTACTGCGCCCCTGGCTCAACGGAAATCGTCCTCTGGGATGGCCTGCTCAACGGCGGCCCTCCCACCTGCTCCTGGGGAGCAAGCAGCACCTACGACTGCGAGCTGCAGCAGCCAGGCGGCAAGGTTCTGGCCATTCGCAAGGGACTGCAATGCGACTGGCGGGATCAGAACATCTTCGCCGCCGACATCACGCTCAACTACATCTACCTGAACTCCACCACCTGCTACTGGGAGCTGGGCTTCTTTGCTGTGGCCTATGGGCCGGCTCCGCACGACTTCTGCGAAGAGGAGGGCGGGGTCTTCTGGACCGGGCGCAAGGTGGGCGGGCTGACCCCGGTGGGCAAATACGTCGCCACCTTCACCGATGTTGAAAACACACATATGACAGCCCTCTGGGTGGGGCTGCCTTAACGCAAAACGAACATGGCTACCACCATCTCCATCACATCTCAATCGGTCCCGACCGGGTTCTGCTTCACCAACTGGAACGAGAGCTGGCCCATTCTGGTCTCGCTCCTGCGGGCCTCCCTGGGGGAGACCAGCAGCTCAGGCGGCACGGTGGACCTGGGCACCTCCGGGTTCATCAACATCGGCAAGAGCACCCCGGATCAGGACGACCGGGATAAGCCCTGGCTGCGCATCAATAGCAACGACAGTGTGGACCGCTGGTACTGGTGGGACATCGGCGTCAGCGCCTGGGTCTGGCCGCATGAGGTTCCGCCCAGCGACGACCGGATCTACATGTTCGTGGGCCTGGACACGGCCGTGGCAACCCTGGACGGTGGGGATGCGTTGCCCACGCCCATCGCCGCCACCACCGGCCAATTCTGGGAGATCTACACCCCGCTGCAGGCCCGCTTCCCGGTGGGCGTCGGGACGTTCCCGGTCAGCCTCACCAACGTGACCCGGCTGGGGACCGGCGGCGTGGATCAGTACACGCTCACCACCGACCAGATCCCGGCCCACACCCACATCATCCGCAATCCCTACGGATCGGGCGGAACCGCCCCGGGCTTTGAGGGCACGGGCAATGACGCCCCCGGCACCTACAACCTGACCACGGACGTCAACGTCACCCTTGGGTCACCGGTCAACAACATCCCGCCCTACATGGGCGTCTACTTCATCAAGCGGACGGCCCGCAAATTCTACGTGGCAACATGAACAGATTAACTTTGGGATCCATCAAGTCCACCATCGCCCGGGTGCTGCGGCTGTGCAGCACCGACACGGCGACCATCGCGGACTACGTCAACCGAGCCCAGGAGCGCCTGCTCTACCCGGCGCATTCGGTGGGCACCTACGGGCGCTACCGGATCTGCGTCAACGAGTCCTGCATCACCCTGCCCCGCGAGCTGGAGAACGTGGAGGCGGTGGCCTTCTGCAAGACGCCGGGATCAGTGCGCAGCGAGTGGTACGAGTTCATGGGCGCGGGCCCGGGCATCGTGGACGAGGACGACGACGTCGGCGACCAGATCATCGACCGGGGCGAGGCCCCCGCCTTCGACGACGTCCGGGGCACCAGCAAGGTGCTGGCGGTCTGGTGCGAGCTGACCGAGGTTCTGGGGGCGGTCATCAACCTGCAGTACTACAACTCCAACGCCCAGTGGGTCCGGACCAGCTACAACGGGGCGTGGATCGACGGGGAGAACGTGGCCCTGGAGAAGGGCGTCTACAACTACACCATTCAGGAGTGCGCGGCCGGCGGGTTCATCCGGGCCATCAAGCCCAAGACCAATGGCGTGGTCCGCATCTACGAGTACGACACCAGCACCGGCGTCTACAAGCCGCTGGCCTACTACCAGCCCAGCGAGACCATCCCCATCTACCGGCGCTACCTGATCCCCAACGTGGCCAACAAGTGCGGGTGCGATTCGGAGACGACCTGCGACAAGAAAGCCGTTCATGTGATGGGCAAATTGCGCATGATCCCGGCCGAATCGGACAACGACTTCCTGATAATCTCTTCTGGAGAAGCCATCCGTTTGATGTGCCAGGCCATCCAGAAGGAGGAAAACAACTTGATGGCAGGGCCTGACGGGGCGATGGTCTACGAGATGAAAGCCCTTAAGGTTCAGGATGATCAATACAAGCACTACAAGGGCAGCGGGGAAGAGCAACCGATGGGCTTCATGTCCCGGGACGTTACCGGGCCTGGCGTCCAAAATCTGATTTGAAGATCTTATGGGTTTATTGATGTCGAACCTGTTCTTCTCTCCGGAGAAGCCGAAAGTCCCCGAGTACAAGCCGATTGATGTGACGGCCGAGCAGGCCAAGTCCCTGCAGGGCAACCTGCAGAACTTCGGCCTCATCACCCAGCTCGCCCAGAAGAGCAACGAGCTGGGCATCTCCCAGGGCCTGAACCAGATCGACGCGATGTATGGCGGGCCCGAGCTGCGCACACTCATCAACAAGAACTTGGTGGCCGCAGCCCGTGGGGAGATTCCATCCGACGTCCAAGAGCAGATGAAGCGGTGGGGCGCGGAGGCAGGCTACGGGTCCGGGGCGGGCACAAACAGCGTCTTCAACCAGTATCGGCAGCTGCGCGACCTGGGGCTCACCTCCCTGCAGCAGACCCAGTATGCGCAGCAGGCGGCCGTGCAGTGGGGCCAGTTTGCCGGCAGCCGGATGCCGATGTACGACTTCACCAGCGCCTACACCAACTGGCAGGCCATGACCGAGGCGGCCTTCCGCAACACGGAGAACCAGTTCAACCGCGACTGGATGCAGAACCAGATCAATGCCGAGTTCAGCCGCAAGACCCAGGTGGCCAACGCCATGGCCGACTTCGATGCCGCCATTACCCAAATGGCCATCTCCTACGTGGGCAGCATGGGTGGCGGCGGGGGAGGCGGCGGATCCTTCACCCCGACCCGGCAGAGTTCGTCCAACATCTCGCCCGGTCCATCAGCCGCTCCTGCAAACACGTTCTCCACAGATAACGCCTCCTACAACACCTATGGGTTGCCGACGGACTTCGCTCCGTACGCCCAATTCTGAGGAATCCTATGGCCCTCTTTGACACCCCCAAGATCTTCCGGACGCCAGCCGAGGTATTGGATGCGTCCGCACAGCGCACCGCCGCCCTGGGGCTGGGGCAGCTTTTCCAGCGGGGCTTCCAGCACGCCCGGGAGATGCGGCAGCGGGACGCGGAGTTCCAGGCCAACATGGCCCAGCGGCAGCAGGAGTTCACCCAGACCAAGGAGCAGCAGGACCAGCAGTTCCGGCAGAACCTGGCCGAGCGCCAGTGGGAGTTCACCAAGAGCTACGACCAGAACGAGAGCCAGTTCACGCGCAAGCTGACCGCCGAGGAGCAGCGGTGGGGACAGCAGTTCTCCCAGGGACAGCTGGAGTTTGCGATGTCCTACGCGCAGCGGGAGCAGTTCTACAATCAGGACTTGGCCCAGAGGAATCTGGAGTGGCGCACCAACTCCAACCTGCAGTACATGCGCTATGACATCGAGAAGACCACCGCCGGCCTGGCGAACCAGCTGCAGGAGGAGACGCTCAAGGCCCAGAAGATGAACCTTGAAGAGCGCAAGAACGTGGTGGCCGACATGGCCATGCTAAGGGACATCTACCCCTTAATGCGGACCAATCCGTTGACCAAGCCGCCCAAGCCGTTCACCACCCTGGTGGGCGAACAGAAGTACCTCGACGCCCAGCAGATGTTCATTGAGCAGAAGCTCAACCTCTACCGCCAGGAGCGCGACACCGATTTCGAGGCCAAGCTTTCCCCGGCCGGCAAGTCGATGTACGACACCCTGCGGGCCAAGATCGTGCACGATGTGCAGGCGGGGCTGCCCGAGGATCGCCGTCCGCTGGAGCAGTTCATGCGGGATGCGGTGCTCAACCCGGAAATGATGAACCCCATGGCCAACTTCATGTCCTTCGGTAAGGGCGGCCCGGGCAGCATGGAACGGCGCGGCTACTTCTCCTGGGCCATGGAAGCCCAGGCCATGCAGGCCGAGTCGCAGGGGCGTTTCGCCGACGCCGAGGCTCTGCGCAAGCAGGCCAGGCACATCGTGGATCCACGGGGCGCGACCGCACAGGAGCTGACCCCGGAGCGGGCCTTCCGCCTTCGCACCGGTGAGGCGGCCATCAAGGACAGGTTCGACCTGGCGGTCAAGACAACGGTCTACGGATCGGAGAAGTTCAAGAAGGCCGAGAAGGAGCGGGATGAGGCCCTGGCCAAACTCCACCAGACGATCTTCGTAGACCCGGCCATCACGCCCACGGTGCTGGACGAGCAGACGGTGAAGGCGGTCATCGACTCCTTCGGCGGGGCCGAAGCGGTCACCAACATTCAGCGGGCGCTGCAGAGCCGCAACCCGACCAAGCCGCTCCCTCCCGCGATCAACCAACCTGGGTGGGTTTCGCCCAATCTCCCTCCACCTCCTCGCGTCCGTTATAAAACCAATGAGTAACGTCACCGCCATCTTCCGCACCATCGCCGGCCAGGCGGCTGCGGATGTGCCTGACGACGAGCTGGCCATCTTCATCGGCACCAACTTCCCCCGGGCTCTGGCCACAGACCCGACCTTCCGCGAGGAATACCAGATGGCCAGGCGGAAGCGGAAGGAGGGGCTGGTGCAGCGTTACAACGACGAGCAGGCCATCCTCGAAAAGGAGCAGACCGGCGCGGGCTGGGCCTACACCACCGCCTCCCTGGGATTCGTGAGCGGGCTGGCGAATCTTGAAAAGTCGTATGGAGGAATCATCGAGTCGCCCCTGGGCTGGTTCGCGGGCGCACCGGGCATGATCCTCAAGCTGACTGGCGAGGACAAGGCCATCGCCGAGCACGGGGCCAAGGTCGAGAAGGAGTATCAGGACGCGGCTGCCTTCCGGGCTGGATCCAGCAACTTTGCCCAGTTCACCACCGCCCTGGGTGCGGGCACGGCCAGCCTCATCCCATCCGCAGCGGCGGCATTCTTTGGCGGAATGCCGGCAGCGGCTGTCGCGGCCGGGGCGCAGACTTTCGGCAGCGTTTACGCGGACGCCTACGATGCCTACCGCAAGCAAATGCCCGAGCCGCAGGCCCGATGGAAGGCCATGGGTCCGGCTGTCCTTTCCGGCGTGATCACGGCCGGCCTGACGGCTGGCTTTGGCAAGTTCGGCGGCCCGGAGCGGGTGCTGACCGACCTGGCCAAGGGCAAGATTTCCATTCAGACGTTCAGCCAGTTGCTCAAATACCTGGGCGCGAATGCCCTGGTGGAGGGAGGAGAGGAGTGGGCGGACCAAACGGCCCAGGGCATTCTGGAGCGGAAGACCTACAACCCGGAGAAGACCTGGGACCAGATCTGGAAGGAATCCCTTATGGCCGGGGTGGTGGGCGGAACCCTGGGGAGTGCGGTGGCCCTGGGCGGCGGAATCAGTGCCGTGTTCACCCCCAAGGAAGAAGCACCACCCACGCCTCCTACCACCGAAGCACCGCCACCGCCAACGGCCCCGCCCCGGCCTATCGTCGAGACCCCCGAGGGTGGAGTCATCATCGAGGAGCTGCCTGACCTGACCCGTCCGCGCCGGACCATCAACCAGCAGAACGCCCAGAGGCTCATCATCGACCAGTACGCCGGGATGCAGGAGCTGAGCGTGACGCAGACGCCCATGACGCCCACGCAGGAGCGGGCCTGGGACGCGATGAAGCTGGCCATCGAGACCAAGTTCGCTCCGGACATGACCGCCAAGGCGGTGGAGAGCCTGGGCCTGCAGCTGGACAACGATGCTGTCGGGTTCCCCGAGCCTTTCGACTACATGAACAAGCTGCCCGAAGGGCCGACGCCGTCGAACGTCGTGGGACCGATGCCCCCCTTCTGGAAGCCCAAGGCCATCAACAAGGCCAACCTGCGCGTCGTGGCCCAAGATGTCTTGGACCGGGTGCGGTTCCTCAACAACACGGGCAAGGGCAACGCCGAGTCCCTGGCGCAGGAGGGGATCATGGCCGACCTCTTGGAGCAGGAGTTCCCAACCGACCGCGAATATGAAAACGCCGCAAGACGACTCAACCTCAAGCTCGACGAGGACGCCACAACCATCCCGCCGCCCTACGAGTGGCTCAATCCCCCCGGGGTTAAGTATACCCCCCTCCCTCCCAAACCAATTAAGCCGCCCGCACCAACCAAGCCCAAGGTCGCCCCTGGCCCGAAGGCAGGAGAAGCTGCGGCGGCAGTTCCAGCAAAGGAGGTGACGCCCAGTGCCAAAGAAACGGAAAAAGGGATGCCGGGACCGGGACTAACGGCTCCCGCTACAACCACAACTGCGCCGGCAGCGGCTCCCGCTGTCGCTACCGGCGCTCCTTCCGCCGACTTTGACGCCACCGCCCAGCGGATCAGCAAGACCATCGTGGACAAGGGCGTGGCCGCCCTGACTGCGGAGGACCGCACCTGGCTGGTCTCCCTGACCGACGAGCAGAAGCCGCAATACCAGAAGGCATTTGCTGCCGTAGAAGCAGCCTCCGGAAAACCGCGCAAGCCGGGGATCCGTTCATCCAAGGCCCCCGAGGTCAGCGGCCCCGCCTCCCCGACGCTGGCCCGCTCCCGCATCGCGGCTGCCGCGCAGCGCCTGGGCCCGTGGATGATGGAGCACATCGACGTCGTGCCGCTCGCGCAGAAGCCGGCCGAGGTTCCCAAGAACACCGTCGCCTGGTACAACACGGAGACCAAGCGGGTCACCTTCGTCGAGGAGGACTTCGCCGGGGCCAATGACGAGCACATCGTCAATGTCCTCCAGCATGAGATCGGGATTCATAAGGGCCTGCTGGCCGCCGTGGGCGAGGAGAAGTTCGTCGAGCTGACCAAGGCAGTCTGGGAGACCCTGACCCCCGAGGAGCGCCTGGCCCTGACGCGCCGGGACGCCGAGATCATGCAGACGTTTCGGGAGGCCGGGGCCGAAGCCATGGCCCAGCACGGGGGCGAGGAAGCTTTGGCCTACGGGGCCGAGCCGCTGCGGCTGGGCGGGTGGACGCAGGCGACCTGGGACAAGGTGGTGGCCGTGGTCCGCGACTTCCTCAGAAGAGCTTTTCCAAAACTCAGGTTCTCCGAGTCGGAGCTGCGCAACCTGCTCCGGACGGGCATGGAATACCTGGCCGCCCAGGCCGAGACCGAGGCGGCCGCTCAGGCCGACCGCTATGGCGTGGCCGGCACCACCGTCGCCGCCGACCTTCAAGCCTCCCTGCGCCAGACCTACTCCGACCCGACCATCGAGGTCAAACCCAACGGCGAGATCACGGGCATGTACGACCGGCCCGGGGCCGGCAACGAGCTGGCCAAAAAGGTCAAGGACTGGGCGCGGCCCGTGGGTTCCTTCCGCTTCTGGACCGATCCCAAGACCGGGCTCAAGAAGATGGAGTGGGAGTATGACTACACTTCCGACATCTCCCGCCAGCTCAACGGCCGGCTGGTGCGGGAGACCGAGCGCATCATGGTCTTTGAGCCGTTCGGCCTGAAGTTCCCCCGCCATGAGGTGCCGCTGGCCCCCGACCCCAAGCAGAAGGGCGTGGAGCAGAAGGGCCAGATCGTCTACCCGGCCGAGGCTATGACCGCCCTGCAGGCGTGGGTGCAGACCCCGCAGTTCCTGCGCCTGATGGACCCCAAGGTTCCCATGGCCACCCTGGAGTCGGAGGCCGACCCCAAGACCCTGCCCCTGTTCCAGAAGATGCTGACCAAGCTGCGGCGGGCCTACAACGAGATGGACGGGCCGCCCGCATCGGGCGACGAGAAGGACATGCTCTTCCTGGGACAGAACTCCAAGGCGGGCGGGGACATGCTCTTCGCCATCCTGTCCTGCCACCCGTCCGCCATGTGCTGGACCTGCTACGCGGGCGGCCATCGCTACCTAGACGTATTGGACAAGGGCGTGGTCAGCCTCATCTCCGTCATGGCCAAGCCGGAATCCTTCGGGCGGCGGCTGGCCGAGGAGGTCAAAGCCTTCGACCCGGACAAGAAGAAGATCCGCTTCCTGCGCTTGCTTCGATCCGGCGACCTGACCACCGACCAGCAGGTGCGAGCCTTCAACGAGACGGCCAAGAATCTGGACCGGGAGATCCATGTGTTCTCCCGCCACCCCGACATGCTGATGAAGCTGCAGTCGCAGCGGAACGCGCCGTTCAACAAGATGCTCTCCCTGGACTGGCAGCTGGTGCGGCAGCACGGCATCGAGAAGATCCGGACATGGAAGGAACGCTTCGGTCTGCGGCCGGCCTACCTGATCGCCATGGAGGGGGACATCCCCGAGGTCATCAACCTCTTCAACGAGAACCTGTGCGACGTCATCTTCCCGGCCAGCCGCCAGATCTACGACCTGATCAGGGAGCGCAGCGAGTTCGCCTCCGACTCAGCCTGCCCCTGTGACGCCAAGAATCGGGCCCTGAACATGTCGTGCCCGATGTGCCGGAACAGCGACCTCTACTGCTGGATGGGCAATAGCTCCCAGTATGTGGACCCGGAGGGCAACGTCTGGGATCCCGGCGACCCCAACCTGCCCAAGGAAGCCTTCCCCATGAGCCTCCGACCCCGGGGCAAGAAGCTCATGCGCAGCTGGCTGGAGCTGGCCAAGAGTGTCATGGATGTCAACCTCGCCACGCTTCGGGCCGGGATCAACGCCCACCTTGCGCCGGTCAAGGCCAGATTCGATGTGCCGGCAGAGGATCCGGTCACGGGCAAGACGATCACCAAGAAGAACTGGGGGCAGCTCACCCCCTACGAACAGCAGGCGGCCTACCGCGCCTTCCGTCAAGCCTACCCCGACGTCAAGTTGTCCAAAATACGTTTACGAGATCTCAGGTTTCCCGGGGACGAGGTCGAGGTGGACGACATCCAAGATGCCGAGGTTTACTACAAGAGCATGGCCAAGCTGAAGGCCAAGATGGAAAAGAAGGCAACCTTCCTATTTCCAGCCATTCCCGGGGTTCCTGCGGTGGGTTACAAGGACGGGGTCCGTCTGACCAAGACCCAGCTGGAGGGAGTGAAGACGGAGAAAGACCTGGCCAGGCTTCGTACACAAACGGTGGAGTCATTTGAGTCTGGGAGCCAAAAGTCCCCAGGGAAAGTACCGGCCGCGCCGGGTACTACATCTGGGAAGCCGACCATCCGCAGCTCCAAGCGTCCGGTGCGCAGCGAGGGTGACTTGGATGTGGCTGCCGCAGAAGAGTCCGCCACCGACCCGCTGACAGCCAGCCCTCCCCCGGGCATCTTTGCCATCGGCCTCAACCCCGCTCTGCAGGCCAGGGTTACGGGATGGTTCAAGTGGGCTTGGGGACGTCATCCTACCCGCGCCCCAGGCTTGCCTCCGACGCCGGGAAGCGAACGGATCCCGGCTCTGCCTGCGCCTTGGTCTGAGCTGAAAAAGGTTTTCAGTCAACCATTTGCAGCTGGAAGGATCCCGATTCTGGGCTACCTGCTGGACCCCAATGCCCGACTGCAGACCCACGTTGGTGTTGCCATAAACACGTATTGGGCAATCCGGGGCGTGGGCAAGGCCATCTCCGGGGTGCTGGGGCTGGACATCTACGGGAAGATCGACCCGGCCTTTGAGGTTGAGACCACCGGCCAGAACAAGGGCCTGCTCAAGAACGTCACCCCCAATCCGACCACCAATCCTGGGGGCTCCTTGGCCCCTAGCGACGTCGTAGAGGCCCTGCTGGCAGATCCGACCTCCTACATCCTTACGACCGCCCAGCAGGCCGCCTTTAACGAAATAAAGGCCATCCTGGGGCTGGTCGCCAAGCTCCGCGCCTTCTACGGGCTGACCCATCCCTCCATGATGGAGGAGGACGGTCTTCCCCGGCCTCACCTGACCCGCCCGGTCATCAAGCATCCCAAGCGGGAGATCGCCCAGAGCGGGTCAACCGGGGCCCGGGTGGGCGGCATCCCCTACTACAAGAAGAGCCGGGTGTTCAGCGACGAGGAGGAGGGGATCGCCAACGAATACGTCTACGAGCCGTCCATCGAGCGGCGGCTGGTGACCGAGGTGGAGCGCCTCTACAAGGAGATCGCGGACCACCTCCTTTCGACCGACCCTGACTTGGGCGGTGTGCAGCGGGACATCTACGAGGCCGGGGAACGCGCCTTCCTCGCGGCCATGGGCAAGACGCCCGACCAGATCGACCAGATCATCCGCAACACCGTGGCCGCCGGCACGGTGCGCGACCAGCCCGGGTTCTCCAATATGCTTTATGACCAGGGCACGGTGAAGGAGCTGCGGGCCAAGTTCCCCGCCACCGACCACTGGCTGCGCCAGAAGATGAACAGCGTGAACAACGCCGCCAAGATGTTCAAGCTGGGCTACGACCTGGGCGTCATGTTCAACCAGGGCATCATCACCTTCTACTCCCACCCCATCATCTGGGCCAAGACCGCCGGCATCGCCATGAAGGCCCTGCTCAAGGAGGGGGTGCTGGAGGCGTGGGCCCAGCAGCGCCTGCCCTTCCTGCGGGAGACGGCCCAGTACGGGGCCACCTACGGCCGACTGCCCGAGTTCCTCGCGGGCTACACCGACAGGGGTTGGAAGGAAAAGGGAGGGGTGGAAAAGAGTGGGCTGGAGGGAGTTCCCCTGCTTGGGGCCACCTTCCGCCCCTTCATGCGCCACTTCGGGACGTTCATGGACATCGCCAAGGCGGAAATCCTGGCCTCCAAGTGGGAGATGATGAAGCGCAAGCACCCCGAGCAGCTTCTCTCCTTCGTCCGCTCCGTGGAGTCGGTCATGTTGAGCAGCCGCATGGAGAGCATCGGCGTGGGGCCCAACCAAGCCTTTATCGAGCGGGCCTTGTTTCTGGCCCCGTCCTACTACCGGGGTGGGGTCAATCTGATGTTCCTCATCGCGGAAGGCGGGGAGTCCGCCAAGGAGGGGGCCCGGGCCATCGGATCCTACCTTGCCGGCGGGGTCACCCTCTTCGTGGGCATGGGGCTCGCCTTGGGCATGGACTGGGAGGAGATCTTCCAGCGCATGGATCCGCGCCGGGGCGACTTCATGCTCTGGCGGATTACGCTGCCCAACGGCAACGTCCTCAATACAGGTCTTGGAGGTTTCTTCCGGGGCCTGACGCGGCTGGCCGGGAACATCTACGAGAAGGCGGCGAGCAGCACACGATCCGAGATGCTGCCCCTGTCGCTAAAAGAGATCGGGGACGTCCGCCTCAACCCCGAGGATAACCCCATCTCTCGCTGGTTTCGCGGCCATTCCGCCCCCGTTCCGAGCCTGCTCTGGGATTTCATGTGGGAGGGCGACGACTATTTGGGCGACAGCGTCAACCTCAAGGTCGCCTTCTTCAGTCTGCTGCCCCTGTGGGCGCAGGACGCCATCGGACGGCCCGGGCTGCGGGAACGCTCCCTGGGAGAAAGAGCCCTGACCGTGGGGCTGGGCGTGCTGGGCGTCCCGGTCTACCAGGAGAGCTACGTCCGTAGTCGCCAGGCAGCTTTGGACAAGATGGCCCGGGAGCAGTATAACGGCAAGAAGTTCAACGCCCTCCCGCTGGACGCACGCAGGGAGCTGGTGAGCGAGTTTGAGCAGACCACCATGTACACCCAGAAGCCCCCCACTCCGGAGCGGGCCATCGAGCTTTCGACCAAGCGGGAGCGCCAGAACGCCAAGGACATCCAGTCCATGGTTCTGCCCGAGGTCAGGACCGCTTTGGGCCAGATGGGGCTGCAGCTTCCCCAGCAGGTGGGCCTCTCCATCACCATGAACGGGCAGGACATTCCGCTGGATCCGGATGAGCGCGAACGCTACAAGATCATCGTGGCCCAGGAATACTCAAAACAGATCAAGGAGATCCTGCCGGACCTGCGGGAGGCGGACGACAAGCCCAAGATGCTGAGCATGATGCTGGAGATCGCCAAGGCCAACGCCAAGAACCTGATGATCGAAGAGCTGGAAAAGAAGGGAGAGCAAAAATGATCCGCAAAGTGAAGGGCGGATGGAAGGTCGTGTCGCACAAGGGCCGCAACCTTGGTGGCCCCTACCGTTCCAAAGCTGCGGCCCATCGAAGGCTGGCGGCGGTGGAATGGTTCAAGGCCCATCCCTCCCGCCGCCGCCGTGCGCGTTGATCACTCGCTCAGGGTGATGGTCTCGTCGTTCCACCCCACGCGCAGGAGCAGCTCGATCATCCCCTTGACGACGTCCTCGTTGTTGTCGGCCAGCAGGGAGTCAACGAGGTGCTCCCCGTGGGTGATGGCGATTCGCACCCGCCCATCCACCGTCAGCCAGACGGTGATCCCGCACCCGTGGGCCACCATGTCAATCATGACCGGCTTCAGGTTGTGGGGTAGCAGGGCCAGAGCCCTGCGCTTCTCTCCGTTGGGCCGCAGGATCTGGGTGATGACCGCGATGATAGCCTCTTCGGGCACATCGCACATGCCCTCCAGATAGGAGACCAGTTCCGCAGCGGACAAGTCCTGCTCAGGCTGGGTGAGCGTGAACAGCGTTTCGATTTGATTGGTCATGGCCTTAGCTTGCATTGGGATTGCATCAGGGCCCGCCGTTCCTGCCACCGCTTGTGCTCCCACTCCCGCTGGGCCGCGCAAGTCGTGCAGATGGCGAGCCGCGACAGCTTCTCCAGAAGCTCTACTGGACATGCCGGGTCGCAGTCCAGCATCATCCGCTCGCCGCAGAACGCGCACTCCGCGATCCGCTCCACCATCCCGGGCGGTCTGGGATCCTCACCCATGGGCAGCCTCCTTCACTTCGAAGTTGGGGTCGTAGGAGTAGCCCCGGCCAAGGGTGGCCTGCCACACCTTGCGGCACAGGGCCCAGTTGTCCATGCCCTCCTGCACTTCGTCGGGAGACCATGAATAGATGTATGGAGCTTCCGGCGCGTCCCGGTTGATGGTCATGGAAATGAACTCGTTGCACCACAGCCCGGCCCTTGCCAGACAGGTGTGGTAGGCCGCGAGTTGCATGACCATGGAGTCGTAGACGGCGGGCTTGCCCTTCTTGACGGAGCGGCACTTGATGTCCCAGAGGCAGACCTGCCCATTCTTGAGGTTGACCACGGCGTCGATGCGGCCGGCATAACCGTGATCGGTGTTGACCACCACCTGCTCTGTCAGCCGCACCTTCGCCACGTTCGCGTCATACCACTCCACGAACTTGGCCAGCCACGGCCCCATCTCGCCATCGACTGCGGTCTTGGTCGTCAGGTAGGTTGTGACGGCATCGTGCATTCGCGTGCCCCAGTCCGCCGCCTTGGCGGCTTCCTCCCTGGAGCTGGCGATGATGGACTGGGCCAGCTCATGGAGGTCGGGGTGCTTGGCGCGTTCCGCTTCCGGCATGGTCAACGCCGCCAGCAGGATCTGCTCCTGCTTCCAAACCTCCAGCTGCGGTGCGGGCCATGCCTTCAAGATGGTCGTCACCGATGGCAGGAGGTTCTGCTTGCGGGCTTCCCGCAGTGTGGCCCCGTAGGCTGGCGTGCCGTCGGCGGCATACCAGTGGGAGCTGGTTTCGCTTTTGATGATGGTGCTCATGCTGCCCTCCTCAGTGCCCGGCGGCTTTTGGCCATGCGCTCGTCGTAGGCTCGACAGTTCTGCTCGTAGAGTCCGGTGCGGATGGCCCTGCGTTCGCTGATGGCCTCATAGGCGAACCCGAAAAGCCCTTCCCCGTTCCGGTAGTCGGCCCGCTTGATGCGGGCAGCGTGCAGCCGGTAGGTGATCTGACAGGGAGTCAGCCCCACCCGTTGCTGAATATACCTTGTGGACATCCCCAAGGATCCCAGCAGGGCGATTTCGAAGTCCCACTGATTGCCCGCGAAGTTGACCGGGCGCGGTTTGGTTTTGATTTTCATGCGATGTTTTCTTGCAGTGCGACGGCGCGGTTGATAAACGTCAGCCGATACCCGCAGTGCGGGCAGAAGTTGACGGTGCTGTTGTTGTTGCCGGGTTGGCTGGCGGCTGGTTGGGGGCTCCCCTTCCCTTGACCAGCCGCCTCTCTCTGGGCCTTTCTGGCCTGCTTGAGCCGCAGCCTAGCCTTGGTGACGCCTGAGTTGAGGCTGGAGGGGCTGCGCCCTCTGGTGATCTCCTCCCAGACCTCTGGCTGGCCAGCCTTGATTGCCGCCCAGTTGATGCGTTTGGGGTGCAGCTTGACCAGCTGGTCAAGGAGTTCGATCTGCTTGTCTGTCCACCGTTGTCGTTTCATGTTGTTGGTTGTTGGTTGGTTGTTACTTGAGTTTGAAACCGTAGTGCTCCCCGGCGGCGTCGAGTGCCTTCCGGAACTGAATGTCGCCCGGGGACACGGGGCGTGTCTTTTTGCCGTCCGGACTTGTCCACGGCTTGGGCTGGTAGTTCGCCCACCAGCCGAATAACTTATCCTTATCGATTTCCCGCAGGAGCATTCCCTTGTTGCTCCCGAATGGGATCGGCACATCCCTCCACCACTCCTCCCCTTCGGTCTCAGCGGGCGGATCGGGGTCGCCGGTGGCGAAGTGGGCGTCCGGTTCGCTGGCGGCGGCTGCGGCCTGTTCCTTGTCCATCAGCTCTTCGATCTCATGAATGACCCGCATGGCATCCTGCTTTGTGGCGGGCACTTTGTCGGCGGGGAGGTCGTCGATGGTCTCCGTGGGGATGAGCAGCCCCTGCTCCTTGAGGTAGGCGGAAGCGAACGGCTCAAGGGGCCGGATCATCTTGAGCCAACGCTGGCGTTTGGTCTCCGGATCCTCGACCACCGCCGCCGTCGTAGCCTTAGAAACAGGTTTTGGAGAACTGGTTGCAGCTGGCTGCAATCCATTGCTGGCAGGCGCAACCGGCTTGGCGGCTGGAGGTTCCGCAGGATCTCCCGGGGCAGGCGCGGGCGTGCCAGGAACTGCCTGGCGTCTAGGAGTTTCTCTTAGACTTCCGTCCATGGGCTTCCGCCGCCACATCTTGACCCGCTGCCCGCGCCGGTCGTTCGTCCAATACGCTTCCGCATAGAGGGCAACCCAGCGGTCGCAGAAATTCGGATCCCACACCTGTGCGCCGATGGAGAGGGAGCCCTTGCCGCAGATCCTGCGCAGGGCCTCTCCGCGTGTCCCCTCAAGCGCATCGGAGTAGTTGTGCTTGGGGTTGCTGGCGTGATACTCCTGCGCCCCCACCGCCTCGCCGATGAGGCAGCCACGGGCGATGAGCACCCACTCTGCGTAAATGGTGCTGCCCTCGATCCGCTCCCACCGCCGCACCATGACCCACTGGCCGGGGCCCAGCACCTGCGTGAGCCTGTTAGATACGTGTATATGGGGAATGTAGAGCAGCCCGTCGTGCGGGCGGATGGCGATTTGCTCGTCATCGAACGGGGCAAGGCAAGCCGCCGCCTCTTCGGCGGTGAGCTTGAGCGTGCCCGCCATGTTGTAGGCAGAGGTGAGCGATGGGCTCATCTCCTCCTGTCGCGTGGGGGCAGCCAGCCCCTTGGCTTCCGGCTTGCCCGCCAGCCCCACCGGGGCGTTGAGGGTGTAGACCTTGGGGTCGGTCTTGGCGAGGGCCGTGGTCTGCGGTTGCACCAGCTCCGGTGGCAGTTCGCCTGCCCGATCCGGACCCGGGATGTCGTCGTAGTCATTCATTGCGTTTCTCCTGTGTCATCAGCTGCGCCCGCTTGAGGCGTGCCTTGATGAGGTTTTGCCTGCTGGCTTTGGTTTTTGCGGGGGTGCTTGCGCTCCCCCCTTTGGCCCCCATGCGTGCGAACCAGCTTCGGACGTCTGGAGGCGGGTTGTTGTTTTTCATCGTGCTCCTTTGCGCATTGTGCCATGGCGACTTCGCGCTCCATGCGGTCGTAAGCCGCCACGGCCAAATCAATCATGGCGAGGTCATCGTTGAAGAGGTCGAGCCTGTCGTAGTGGTCCCCGGCCAGCCCGCCCGCGCCCGCCGCATGGAGCAGGGCACGGGCCTCCTCAAGGGTGAAGGTGAGATAGACCAGCTGGCTCATGACTTGCCTTTCGGTTGGACCTTGCGCAGTGCCGTCTGCAGGGCAGTGGTGGCAACCTTGAGGCAGGAGACCAGCGGGCCGTGGTCAATATAGCTTTTCTCCATCCACCAGCGGGCGTAGTCCAGATGCTTCATGGCTTCGCGGATGTTGTTCTCCACGGCGCGGCCTTGTATCGGTGTCAGCTTCATCTTACCAGTCCTCCAGCGTGCGCGGTTCCGGCTCATCATAGTCGGGCTCACACTTGGCGTTGGCCCGCTCTATAAGGTCGTCCATGTTGTCGTCAAGCCACGCCTCGACGTCCCCGTGGGCAACGTCCCCCTCATAGTCAAACGAATCCCTCTCCCATTCTAGGCGGCGGTCCACGCAACGCTGCCCCCAGAATTCGTAGGCCCCAATGCCGTTATCGACTAGGGCCATGGTGACGGTGATATGCACGCACTGCTCGTTGATGCAGGCGTCGATCTCCACTAAGCAATTTCTCATTTGGTTCCCTTTCGTTGTTGTCACTATGCATGGTTTGGGATTGCATAGCAAGCTGTTTGTTGTAAATTTTTCTTGCCGCTTTGGGACTATGGTTTTTCGAGCAGCATCTCCATCTCCACGGCGGTGACCTCGGGGGCGAACCCGTTGGCGGCAAGCCAGCCCCTGCCCACGGCGAGGGCCCGCCCGTTGCGGGCGTAGAGGTCGGGCGGGTAGAGGTGGGTGAGCCCGTAGTTGACGCCGTGTTGCGCGTTGATCCGGTCCATCTCAAAATCGGAGATCTCCCGGGGCTCACTGTCGTCGTCGAGCAGGAGCAAGTCATAGTAATAGGTGAGGTGATGATGCTCAGGCACCTTTCCCCGGCGGGCACCGTTGACTGACCGGACAAGCACGCCTCGGGGGCCTTGCAGGGCCCAGCGGCAAACGATTGGTTTCATAGGAATGTGTATTGAAGATTGGCGGGGAGGATCTGGCGCGAAGGAACCAGTGGCTGCGATAGGCACCGATTCATGACGCCGAATGGACCCCGCCTGCCCCCGGGTATCACGGGGGCGATAGCTACAGGGGCCGGGGAGGGGACTCCTCCCCGGGGGGACATACCCGGTCCCGCACTCGCTATTCCACATTCATAGACCGGGCCGGTTGCTAAGCGGCGCGGCCCAGAGAGGTGGGTGCTAATCATGGTTTCCATGAGAGTGTTACATGTTGACCTCCGTTGGTTTATTCAGTGCAGGGCGGCGTATGTCTCCAGCCGCACAATGTCCCCGTTGCTCTGACGCTCGACCTCCTGCTGGTGTCTGGCCGCGCCCGCCGCCGCCCGGGTAATCCACTCCTCGATCTCCTCCAGCGCAACGAAGGTTCTGGCCAGCCGATCCTTGGGGCCGGTCGGTGTGCGGATATCGGAGTAGGACCGGGTGACGCCTTCGTAGCCCGGGGGCGGACACGTTGCTGAGCCATAGCTCCCGCAGAGGGAGTCAACCAGCCAGCGGAGGCGTGCCGGCGGACGAGGATGGCTGCGCTTGTCGAGCTTCTCCAATTTGGCCATGACTTCCTTGGCTTTCAGAACGAATGCCTGATCAATGCTCATGCTCATAAGGTTACAGTGCTCCGATCTGGCCCCCACGCTTCATGAGGATCTCCATCTCCAGAGCGCAGAGCAGTTGTTGAAAACGTGTATCCTCCATCAGTGTGTCCCGGCCAACGAACAGCTGACCGGCGAGATTGTAGGCGGGCTGCGCCCCTTGGATGACGACGACGTCAGTGTTTTTGCCCAGCCCGAATGCTTGGCGAACCTTGAGCCGCAGCAGCAGGCCCGGTCCCCGGTCATCGCGGAGCACGGCCTGAAACAACGTGCGGCCCAGCGGTTGGCGCGGCGGCTTTGGGACTTCCTTTTGCCCGATGGCCCGATGCGCGGCCACGATCATGCGGGCTTGTTTTAGCCGGGACTTGACGGCGGCGGCGGACATGGCCCCCGCCCAAGAGTTGGCTGGTTGTGCGTGTTGTTTTCTCATCTGAGTAGTTCCTCCATTTCAATCGCTACGCAATCCTCTGCAAACCCATGCGCCATGAGCCAACCCCTGCCCACGGCCCGCAGGACCACGGTGTAGTTGCTGGCCACACTCTTGAGGGCAGTGAACCGGCTACCGTGCGTCCGGTTGAGTCTGGCAATGTCGTCCTGAGTCAGCTCCCGGGGGCCACTGTCGTCGTCCATGACAACGAGCATGAACGTCCAAGACCGCCAGTCTACATGCCAGCACGCTTCGCGGTTAAAGCGGGCTACCAGAGCCCCCTTGGGGCCCGGGTAGCCAGCAGTGCAGAGGATGGGTTTCATACTACGATGCGAACCGTGCGGCCCGTGCGGGCCACAAGGTCAGTGGTGCAGATCCAGAGAAGCGGGAGCGTCACCTCTTCCGGCTTGGGCTCGTCGCCCATCAGGTCGGTCAGGTAGACCACGCCCGCAATCTGCTCGCCCCTCTCTGCCAGCCGATGCGCCCGGTAGACCGGGGGCCGCAGGTCGGTGCCCCCGCCGCCGATTGCCCGGTCAGGCAGTGGCTGGCCGGGTTCGATCCAGATCTCAGACCGGATCCGACAGTCGCAGTCGATGAGGAGCAGACGGCAATGCATCTCAGCCTGCAGGGCTGCGGCCAAGGCGCGGAACTGGGAGGTGATGGAGTCAGAGATGGAACCACTGGTGTCGGTGACGACGACCACGGCCGAAATATCATTGGCCCGCCTGCGCGGCATGATACATGGCGCAGTGGCGTGCCTGCGCGCTGAGCGTGACCAGTCGTTGCGCGTGGAGATGGCAGACCGGACAAAATCAGCGGTCTCCTCCCGCCAATCGACTTTCGCCGGTTGTCGCAGCCGCCGGATCTCCCGGTCGAGGCAGCCGGGGAGCGTCCCCATGTCGGGCGTGCACTGGCTGATTTGCCCAATCTGCAGAATACGTTCCTGCCAGATCTGCTCCAGCTCTTCCCGGCTGGGCCCCTGCCCGTCCTGCCCGTCCCCGGGGGCCTCAAAGCCGCCGATATCGACATAGCTGGGCTTGCCCGGCTTGCCCTCAGAGCCATCGCCGTCCCCGTCCTCATCCTGCCCCTGCCCGCCGCCATCGGCGTCTCCTGAGCCATCCTGCGGCTTGCCAGAGCCATCGTCGTCCGCCTGCCCGGGCTTGCCCTTGCCCTTGCCCTTGCCCTTGCCCTTACCCTTACCGGGCGTCCCCGGCTGACCATCCTGACCATCCTGACCATCCTGACCATCCTGACCGGGCTGGCCCGGCTTGCCCGGCTTCCCGGGCTGACCGCCATCCTCTGGCTTGCCCGGCTTCCCGCCCGGGGGCGGGGGCAGCACGGGGGGCTGCTCAGCCTGCAGGATCCTCAGAATAGCTTCTGCACACATACCGGCGAACCGGGGAGAGCAGATCATACCGGGGACCATCTGGATCTCGCCGGACTGGGCCATGGGAGATGCGGCGAGGAGGTTATTGATCTCCTCATCGCACGCGATGTTCTCCAGCCCGCCCGGTTTGAACCGCCAGAGGTGCCCAAGAACGACATGCATCACCTCATGGAGGAAAACCCAGCGGAGCTGTTCCTTGGGGAGCTTGCCCGCCCACTCCTCAGACCACTTAATGACCTGACCGTTGGTGCTGGCAGTAGGGATGCGGGCGATAATGTCGGGCAACGAGGCACTAGCCTGACCGTAGAAAACGGTGTTGGTGCTGGTGAGTTGCCAGCACCGCACTGCCTCAAGTCGTTTGATGATTTCCGGTTTCATACTAGCCTTTCAGGTTGAGCATTTTGACGATTTTCTTGGCAGCCTCTGCAGTGTCACGGCGGGCAGCCTTGTTCTCTCTGAGGGTGTCGATAGACGCCGTGGTGAGGGGCCGCAACTCCTGCGCGGCCCGGCGGATGATCGGATCCTCCATGAGGTCGAGATCGGGGACGAGGTCACAAACATCCTGCAACTCGCTCAGCACCGTCTCATACAACTTGCCATCGCCGCTGCAGCGGGCAATCAGGCGGCGGGCAGCCGCCACAAGGCGGTCCTGCAACTCAGCCTGACCGCTCTTGGCACTCTCCTCCAACCAAGCCCGCCATGGCCCCTCAGTGGGGCAGGGCAGGTACCTCAGTTCGCAGGCCCAGCTGGCCTCGACCTCCTCGACTGAGGGCCAGAGGCTGGCGTCCCAGAGGCTCTTGAACCGGGCGGGGGCGTGGGCCTTAATCGCCGGGTACTCACCGATAAATTCGGGCCAGAGTTTGGCCTGCAGATCTCGCATCGCCCCCATGGTCTTGGCGTGCTCCAGCTCCCGGCCCGCCGGGAGCAACTTGATGCCCTTGGCCACACTGGGCAACGTCAGTCTATCGTGCTCCACGTACATCGCGGCCTGCACGCTCAGCACCTTGAGGAGTGCAGGATGATCGCATAGCAGGACACGCACTTCCGCCTCACCGGTCAGGCCGTGTCGTTCGTTCTCTGACCGGGTTTCCTTCCGGTGCAACTTTTTCGGACGCCAGCAGGACTGGTTGAGCGTGGTGAGTTTGGTTCTCGCCGCTAGGTTCTCCACAATGTCTTTCATAGGTTCCCTTGGGGTTGGTGTTGGGGTTGGGTTATTCGAACAGGTGACGGTTCTCCGACCAGAAGGTGCACCATTCTGGCTGGCTCGACAGTTTGCTCCCGATGCGACGAAAGGCCAGCCGCCCAGCAAAGCCCGCCATCGGCGGATCGAACCTGCGCAGATACGTGACAAACGGTTTGGCGAGCACGGGAGTCAACTCCTGCGCGGCCATGGTCAGGACCAGCCACTGCCCAGACGGGCTCTTGGGGATGGCCGCGCCTTTCGCGTCCGCCCAGATATCGTCAGGCGTGGGTATGTCGTTCATCCCGGCGTAGGCGAGGAACTGGGCCGCTTCTGACCAGCCCAGCACCGCCGCCATATGCACCTGCGTCCGCAGGCTCTTGTTCCATCGGTCAATGACCGCGCCCCAGCTGCGGTAGTCGGGCATACGCAGGGAGGGATCGGCGTTGCGTTTCCATTGGTACAAGCGTTTGCCGGAAGTGGACTGGTGCCATGCCAGCACCTGAGCCGGTGCACCATGGTCAGCCGCCCAATCCAACCAGCCCTCAAGCTCCGCATCCCAAGTGCCCAGCAGGGTTGCGCCGTTGGGGCTCTGCTCGCCGCAGTCCGGAGTCGGGATGGCGTAGGCCGCATGGAACCGGGACCGCAGTGGCTCACATAGGGAGAGCACGCCAGCCCCATCGGCGGGCCGGTTGGTTGCCGCCCAGATGAGGACGTTGGGGCCCAGCTCACCGTTGTCGAAAAGGCGCATACAGGACGCCTGAACATCGGTTGGGGCCTGCCCCAAGTCGTCGAGGAACAGTAGCCAATGGTCCTGACTGTCCTTGAGCGTGCGAAGCCACTCCAGCGGGAGCTGGCGCGTCACGCCCGCGCCAATGTCGGGGACGAGCGTGCCCCCAAGATCTACCCGTTCTGCCATGCTGGCCCTGACCGTTACCACGCGCCGTTTTGCGGCCCGGGCGGCGGTCAGGATGCGGCCCGTCTTGCCGCAGCCCGGGGGCCCGACAAGGAGCACTGATTGGTCTGCGGCCATCTCAGCCGCAAGTATGTCGCTGGGTTTGAGTTTCATGGTTCCCTTGTTGTTGTGTTGTTGGTGTCGTTGGGCATGTTGCCCGCAGGGGGCCCGCAGCGCAGGCCCCCGCCGGGTTACACGCTACATGCTGTTCCGCTCAGAGTTGAGTATGTCGATCTCATCATAGGCGGGGGCGGTCGGTTCCTCCCGCAGCTTGTTGAGGTGCGTCTTGACGGTCATGCGCAGGGCAAAGGCGGCATCGCAGGTGCGGTTGAGCCGCGCAGCGTCCTCCCGCCGGGGAGGATCGTCTGCTAGTGCCTCATCGCGGAGGTCGTCGTGTCGTCTCTCCAGCAGGTAGAGGGCCCGGGCCACAAGGTTCGCCTGTTCAGCGTCCAGTGTGACGGTCATGGTCTTGGTTGTCTTCATGGTTGTCGTGGTCTTGGTTGGGGTTGGGTTACACGTTGGTCGGTTCGCCGGGGAGCTTGCCCTCCTTGGCCATCCTGACCGCCTCTTGCAGGCGGGCCCAGAGGGCCAGAATGATCGGCCTCTGCTCAAGGTGAATGCGCCAGAGCTTCCAGACGTTGCTGGCGAACGCTTCGACGGGACTATTGAACAGGTCCATGCTCTGCTGCCCGTACTCCGACACCGCCCAGACGTCACAGACGCTGGCGATGTTGGTGCGGTCAGCCCCCGGGGACTGGATGGAGACGACCACGCCCACGCGCCATGGCCCGTCCACGTAACGCCCATTGCGGGCCCGCACGGGCCTGCGGTTGCAGAAGACCTCGACGGTGTAGGGCAGGGCAACGTGCCCGCCCGTGATGTTGTCGGTCACCTCTTGGTGCCCCTCGTTTAACGCTTGCTGGAGTGTCATTGGTTCCCTTTTGGTTGGTTGTTGTGTCGTTGGGCTTGAGTCGCCCGCAGGGGGCCCAGCCGCAGCGCAGCGGGCCCCCGCCGGGGGGCTCTAGTCGTTGCTCTGGCTGGCGAACTGGTCTTTGACTTCCATGAGGGCCTTGCGGGTAGCGGCGAGCTTCTCCAAAATGACTGCTGGAGATCCCTCCAGCGTGATGGTGAAGCGCAGCTGGCCCGTGCCCGGTCTGGTTGCGGTGTAGGTCAGGTAGTTGCCCGGGCGTTGCAGGACGTCAGCAAACCCCATCTCTTCCAGCCCGACCTTCATCGCGGCTTCGAACTTCCCGGCGGCTTCTCGGCGGGCCGCAGCCTCCCGCTGGGCAGTCCGGCGGGATTCCAGAGCCTGCTGGGTTTGGGGGCGGGCGAACCAGTTGAGGAGCCTGTTCCGGAAGTGGGTAACGATGATGCCGTTGAGGGCCGCAGTGGGCAGGTGCCCGTAGGTTGCCATGAGGCGGGCGGCGGACGAGGAGGAGAGGTCGAGCACTTCGCCGCCGACCTTGACGCGCAGCGTGCGGTAGTCGCAGCGGCTATACTTGTCCCGGCTGACGGCTACGATGGAGATCTCAGGGGCGTAGTCGAGCCAGTAGACGGCGCGTGGGCTCAGGTAGATATCGGTCAGCTCAGCCCTGAAGTTCAGTTCCCGCAGCAGGGCCATCACGCCGGTGCGGCTGAAGAGCCAATCGCGCTTGTCCCCGATGCCGCAGTCGGTGAGGATCGGTTGAGGGGCAGGGGCGGGCGTGGTGTCGGTGTTGGCGGTCGTGTTGGTGTTGGTGTCGTTGGTGTTCATGGTTCCCATTGGTTTGTTGTTGTTGTGTCGGGCATGTTGCCCGCACCGCCCCCGGCTTGAGCAGGGGCGGGCCGGGCTACACGCTCAGGTCAAAGCAAATCATCTTCGCGGCATGGCAGAGCTTGTCGCAGACCTCAGAGTCGAGCAGGAGACGCTGGGCATCCTCCACTCTCTCCGGATGGGTTTCCAGCATCTGGTCTCGCCGGTCAGACAGTCTGCTCGCCAGCAGGTCCATGGCCCGGGCTACGAGCACCGCCTCTTCCCGGTTCAGCGTGATGGTCCCGGTCTTGGTTACGTGGTCGATGGGGGCTGTATTAGTGTTCATGATTCTCTCCATTCTTGCTCTCTCGCTCTGTTGTTGTTCTCTCACCGTGGCACCATACAATACCAAGCCGCTTGTTGTGTCAAGCCCTCAAATGCAGGAAATCTGTTCTGGAGATACGATTTCAGTGCACCTAATGTTGTGCAGAAGGTGTATCAGAGAGTGTGCCCACGGTCTCTCGCCAGTTCAACCTTGCGCGGCCCCTCCCGCCGGGCCAATGTCCACTAGCTGTATTCAGCATCCGCCCCATGCCCAAAGCTCTGCCCAACGAAGTCCGCCAGCTCGCCGCTGCCCTCTACGCTCAGGGCCTCATGCCCGCCGCCATCGCCCAACAAACCGGTCTGTCCGTTAACACCATCTGCAAGTGGTCAACTCGCTACGGTTGGACGGCTGCCCGGGACAGTTCCAAGGAGTTACACAAGCAAAACACGCTGAATGCTCAACTTGCCGAGCAATCGGCCAAGCTCAAGAGTCAGGTGACCGCTGAGCTGGACCGGATCCAGACCACGCTGGCCAACACAAGGCCCAAGCGGGATCTGCAGCATCTCAGGTCCAGAGCCGCCGTGGTCGAGAGCACGGTTGCCGCAGCGTCCAAGTTGTTTGGCTGGTCGGAAGAGCAGTCACGGTCCCCCATCAATATCTCAGTGTTGCACCTCCCCCTTTCCCAGCGGCCCGATGCCCTGCCCCCTGCCAGTACCACGGTCGAAGTCGAGAGTGTTGTGCGTGCTTTGGGGTCGTCGTCGCAGGGGCCTGAGCCCGGGCCTGAGCCCACGCCCGGCGAGCCCGGCCCGTAACGTCAATCAGACGCGCGCACGCGAGCCCCCGGCCCCCCCACCCCCCTTTGCTTCGGGCTGTCGGTTCAGTGCCCATTCCAAGAATTTTCCCATTTTCCCTATTCCAAGCCGTTTGTTGATACTTGAGCTGGTGGGATTGGTTACGGGCTGCCAAGTCCCGTTCATTTCAAGGGTGGGATGTTCCATGTGGAACACGGTGGATGGGGGTTCCACTTCTTTCCATTGCTGGGATGTGAGTTGACGTTGGGCACGGAGGTGTAGGTGATGATACGCCGGGGGTGTATTTCTTGGGGCGGTGGAGGGGCGTTTATGGCGTAGGGCTTCGCGGGTGGATGGGATTTGGGCACAGTGCTCCCGTCATTGGCAGCACTGGCGAAGAATCCCTGGTTACTGGGGCGGGTCCGGTCACTAGGTGCCCGCTGGGTTATTCTTCGCTGCTCTAGGTCGTGACGGTCACGGGAAGGGACGCCGTTCTTGGCAGGCGGGCCGGTAAGTCGCTTGGTTCTTGTCCGGGTCCGCCCACGCACCATGCATGTGAAGCATGGGCTCGGATGTGGGTTGTTGACGAGGTGGGCTTTGCTGGGGCATGACCCCGGTCTGTATTGCTGCGGAGTGTCCTGGGCCGTTTCTCCGCGACCGCTCCTCTAACTCGGGCGGGCTGCCCCTTCCGGGGCTGTAACCTCCCGCCACTGGCTGCGGACGGGGCATGACCCCGGCCGGCACGCAAAAATCGTCGCTGCACTCTCACCGTTTCCTGGCTCCCTTCTTCTTCTGGGCCGCCTTCTCCTTCTTCTCCATCTGATCCAACACCCGGTCCCAGTCCCTGTTCAGCTCCCTGAGCTTGTCCACGATCTGCCGCAGGCAGGACTCCGAAAGGCAGAGAGAGCAGCCCACCGGAGTATGAAAATGCTCCAGCCAGAAATACCAGTAGCCGTCCACCTCCTGATACAGCTCGCCAATCTTGCGCGAGCCAGGCCAGTTGCCACCCGACACGATCCACCGGTCATGGCCGTAAACTGGGTCGTTGGTGAAAACCATGGGATCCCTTAAAACGGAGGCTCCTTCTCAACCCGGGCGAATTCGTGCGCTCCCGCCTCGCACCCCGGGGTGTGGCCGGGAGAACCCCACACCAGCCCGCTCCCAGAACAGGACCGGCAGGTCTCCCCGCCCGTCGTCGTGCCCACCCAGTGCTCCACCATCGAATAGAAGCCGTCCGGCACGCTTCCGCGACCGCCGCAAATCGGACACCGGTGTGGAATGAGACAAGTCACTGGGGCAACAAATCCTCCTCCAAAGCCTCCCTGTCAAGCACCGGAACAATCCCGGGCTCACTTTCAATCTCGGCCGCCAGATCCGACAGACGCAAATCCTTCGGGCAGAACGGCACCCACTTGTTCCCAACATCCTTGTGCAAATTCTCCACCCAGAACCGCCGCCGGCCACACTCGGCCATCCCCACTATCAGGGCCTCCTTGTAGGTCCGATATTCGCCCACTTTCTTGGGCTCCTCGTCCATCTCGGGCCGAAACCACAGGATGTGCTTCTCCTTTTTGTCAGATTTCATAGTTGAAACAATGACCGGGCGCGATCACCCCGCTGTCCCGCAGGCGCTTGCGGTAGGCCGTCTTCATCTCCCTGAGCTTGACCTCTGGATGCTGGCTCAGAGTGTAACGCCGCAAGGTGCTCACCGCCTCCTTGATTACATGACCAACCCTGCCGATGGAAGTCCCGTGGAAATCCGCGATCCTCTTGTAGGTCCACCCTTCCTTGAAGTACAGCTTAAGATGCATCCGCTGCCGCCGGCTCAGGAGCCGCCAGCCGTGGCGCATCAGCCGCGCCGTTGTCTCGTCTGTCAGCTCCGTGATCACTTCAGGGATCGTACAGCTTTTCAATCAGTTTGGCGGTGCAAGGGAGCGTCTCACGGGTCAGCTTTCCCAGCTTTCGAAAAATCTTCGCCTCGATCTGCCGGACCCGCTCCCGGGTGATCTTGAGCGCCTCCGCTGTCTCCTCTAGCGTCAGCTGGGCCACTACGCGCCAACGCCAGACGTCCACCTCCCTCTCCGTCAGGTGTGACCCCGGCATTAACATCCCCCCGACGATGCTGAGAAGCTCTTTCCAGCACGTATTTAGGTAATCCCTCTGGGCGAGAACATCGCTCGCAGCCGCGTCTCCCTTTGCGCCCCCACAATGACCCTCTTGAGCTTGATGCTGGCCGCCTCCTGAATCTGCAACACCCGATCCACACTCACCCCCATCTCGTCCGCCACATCCTTGATCGGCTTGCCCTCCAGGCCCACCCTTCTCATCACCAACCGCTGGTTTACTGTCAGATCCTGCGCCCAGGCCCTCCGCACGGCCACCATCATTTCCTTCGTTACAGTGTCCTTCCACATCGTTAATCATAAGTTGCGAACGCTATTAAAAGGGCGGTCAGCATCCCGGCCAGCCACCCTAGGTAAAACACCGTCACCCTGTCCATGGGTTTCCACCGGCTCATTTTTCGAAGACCATCAGAAGCTGTTTTGGAGAAGCGTGCGACCGCATGTAGCGGATCACATCGCGCCGACGATACCGGATCAGGCGTGTCCCGAAGCGGTAGAATGGAAGGCTGCGCGGAGGAATGCGGGCCACCGTGCCGACGCTGCACGAAAGCAGCTCCGCAACCTGGCCCCGTTTCAGAAGCCGCCCGGGCTTCCCGTTTTCTTCCTCAACGCATGGTTCGTTTGGTTCCCTTGGTTCGTTCATAAAACGTCATTTGAGCAGCCAGTTGGCCCCCTGCTGCCACAGGTCGATGGCGAACCTGCGCGTGCTCGCGATGGGCCCCTCGGCCCCGCATGTAAGACAGTGGGCCCAGTGGATGTCGTCCTCGTCGTGTTCCACGGCCAGCTCCTGCGACTTGCAGAACGGGCACGGTCTCACAGCCTTGCCCTCCAGCTCGAAAAGCGTCGGGCCGCTGTTGCGCTGGGCAGTGAGATATTGGGTCAGCAGGCTCATGGGGAAAACTGCGGCAAGTTTTCCGCCGCCATGATTGGCCCTGCAGGCAAGGGTTGACCGTGGGGCATATTTGAAAGATAACCCATGGCCTTCGGCCCGCAGGTAAAACGCACCCGGCTCCCTGGAACCGGGGGTGTGAAGTGTCGGCAGACCTTCACTTCCAAACGCGATCCACCCGGGGAATGGATAACCGGGGAAACAGTGACGAACGTCTGGAAAGTCCGGCAATCATGAGTGCAGCGTCCGCGAGGAGAGCTTGGTCCGATTGCCGGCATGGTTCAATTCAAGCAGGATAGCCCCGATTGTCAAGCCCGGGGTTTCGTCAGCTCGTTGATATCCGGCACATGAACGGGTTGAATATCGTCATTTCCATTATGAGACCCGCCACCACCTGATCGGGGACGCCCTCGATCTTTGAGTTGCCGTCGCTCACCGCCAGCGCCAGCTCGCCGCAGGCCAGAAGGTAACGCGCCAGCACCCGCATCATCGTGCTCTTGCGCTTGTAGCCTTCGCCGCTCTCAGCCACCACCCGGCCGCCGCGTTTCACCCGCCACCGGTGCTCATTCTTGGAATCAACGTAGGTCTCGATCTTGAGTCTCATTGGCGTCCTCCGAAAGTTGCGTCGGGCGGCTCCGTGACGACCGAGGGCCACCCCAATCATCATTTCGCCCGACGCGGCCGATCTCCCCCGCGCCACGGCGCGGAAAATTTCGGCCAATCCTGTCGCGATCCAGATAGATCACGTAAATCAGCACCATCAGGTTGAGCAACCCCAGCACCAGAAACACCCAGCCGTGAATGTGCGCCGTCATAAAGAAAAAGCCGCCCCGCAGCCCGCCAAGGGAACCAGCCAAAACGAGCCACAGGGCGACTTGAGTAAGCGTGATGACCCTGCTTGAACCACCCCGCCCACCCCAAAACAACCCCCCAGGGTCCGGACCGAGGGGGGTAAATCGGATCCGGCTTCGGCCGGCGATTGGGCGTCTAGCAGAGAGCCACGCCTCAGTTCGAACACCCCGGCCGCTTTCCTGATCCATGCGACTACTAGCATCGCACACCTCACGGTTGCACGAATGCACACAAGTGTCAACAACTGTTCACTTGTTCGCATAGTCTAAAAGCACATCCGCGTGACACAGCTCCTTGGGGCCGCACCAGCAAACCAGATCCTTGCCCCGCAACTGGCTGATGTTCCTGGCCATCCACCCGAATCCCTTGTCCGCCCAGAACTTCCGGAGCCGTTCATCCGGGCAGCCGGCCGCCGCCAGCGCCTCTTTGAAACACATCACCGACAAGGCCCGATACCGCCGCTCCGTCACCCGGAACGGATTGCCCCACTTGGACGGCCGCCCCACGTAGACCGCCCCGGCCGGCATCCGCCATCCCTTAGCCCGCTTACGCTGGATTCTTCGGGGCTTCCTCATTGAGCACCGCCAGGATTGGCACCACCCCATGGATCTTGATGACCTCACAGTTGGCGTCGTTCAGCTCAACCTTCAGGTTGTCAATGACTTGCGTCATGCTGTTTGCCACGTAAAACTCCCGCGTGATTTCGGCCTTCTGGGCCCGCGTGTCCCGCAGGATTTCAACTTCGTAGAGCCGCCTCATAGTTCTTGAGCGTAAAGGACTTTGATCTGAGTTGCCGTCACTTCCATCAGCCGGAACTGGCCGGCCACACCCTTCCGGTCAGTGGTCTCCACGAATCGCCGGGTCGCCTCGTCCCGGTCGCGAAACACAGCCATCGAAACCCAGCAGTCCTCATCCCGGGCCCGCCACTGCACTTCCCACTCCCGCTCCCACTTGTCTACCAGGCAGGTGATCATCGGCCATCCCAATCCTCCGGAGGCCGGTCTGGCGGCGGCTCCATCACCCGCAGGAACTCGTCGAAGCTGAAGACCACATGGACGGTGTGGCCGTTGTGCTTGGCCTGAAGGATCACCCCCTGCTGCTCCACCGTCAGCTTGCCCCCCGGCCGCTTGCACTCCACGTAGACCGTCCGGCCCCCCTTGGCCATGATCGTGAAATCCGGCCACCCAACCGTCCCGTGCACCCGGTGCGCCATGGAGTGGTGGAAGTAAGGGTAACCCTTAGACCGGCAGTAGCGGTCGATCTCGTCGTGGATGCTCTTCTCCTTCTTCACCGGCGGGGTCGGGTTCTCCACGCCCCCCATGGTCAGCTGGCCCTGGGCCTTGAGCGTCCGGGCCCGCATCTCGGCGTATTGCTGGTTGGAAATCATGAGAGGAACCAGATGGTGCGGGGCGAGAGCGCCCGGGTTGGGCACTTGGGCAGCAGCTTGCCCTGCGCCTCCAGATCCTCCTCCGTCACCAGGCCCTTCTTCACGATCCTGCGGGCGGTGTGCCGGCAGGATCGGCACAAGCCCCGCACTGCGGCTAGGCCGTTGCACTCGGCGTTCATGCACTTCTTGTGGGGATCTTGAACAGGAGGGTCTCCGGATGGCATTTCCATATGCTTCGAAAGTCGATGCTCATTGGATAAACTCTTTGCCCTTGCGTTCAAGAACAAAAATGGGATTTTTGATGCGCCGTGTCCTACACGTATCCCTACGGCTTCACCTGCCCCATCCGCTACACGGAGCTGGAGCTGGAACTGCGCCTTTTCAGGGAGCGGTGGCCCGTCGAGAGCGGCGGCCCCGGCCCGCTGGGCCACTTCAAGCGCATCACCCAGATTCTCTGGCCGGAAAAGGGCAACGCCCACTTCTTCTGGCACCCGTGGGCCGAGAAAATGATCTCCGAAGCCTGCGTCCACAAGTACCTGGGCGTGGTCGGGTGCGCCTCCTCCGGAAAAACCGACGCCTTCGCCCTCTGGGCCATCGTCAACTGGCTCTGCGCCCCGCAGGAGACCATGGTTCTGGTCACTTCCACCAGCCTGAAGGACTCGCGCAAGCGGATCTGGGGCTCGATCACCAACTATTTCACCAAGTGCGCCGTCCCGCTGCCCGGAAAACTGGTCGATTCCATCGGGATCATCCGCACCGACGACGGCACGGGCCACTTCAACGACCGCCAGGGCATCGCCCTCATCGCCGGCGAGAAGAAAAAGGAGCGGGAAGCCATCGGCAAGATGATCGGCATGAAAAATACCCGCCTCATCCTCATCGCCGACGAGCTTCCGGAGCTGTCCGACGCGATTTACGAGGCCGCCCTCTCCAATTTGAGCGCCAACCCGTCGTTCCAGATGGTCGGAATAGGAAATTTCGCTTCCGTTTATGACCCGCTGGGCCGTTTTGTGACCCCGAAGGACGGTTATGACTCTGTTTCGCCCGATGACACCGAGTGGGAGACCGAAAACGGCTTCTGCATCCGCTTCGACGGCCTCAAAAGCCCCAACATTCTTGCCGGACAGAAGCTTTGGCCCAAGATTTACGATGGTGACATGCTTCTGGAGCACCGACGGACCCTTGGACCCAACACTGCAGCCTTTTGGCGAATGGTCCGCTCCTTTCCCTGCCCCGAAAACGCCGAAAACAGCATCTACAGCGAGCCCGAGCTGGTCGGATGCACCAACGCCCCCGTCTGGCTGGAGCCACCAGTCCGAGTGGCTGGTTTTGACCCCTCTTTCACCCAGGGAGGGGATCGATCCGTCGTGGTTCTCGGATCCTACGGCCTGACCGCCGACAAAACCATGGCCGTCTGCGTGGACCGCCACGTTCTCCTGCGGGAAGACCTCTCCGTGCGCGACAAGAGCCGCTCCTTCCAGATCGTCGATCAGTTCGCCCAGCTCTGCATCTCCGAGGGCGTGCTCCCGCAGCACGCGGCCATGGACGCCACCGCCGCCGGCCGCGCCATCTACGACATCGTCTGCGAGAAGTGGAGCCACAAGGTCATGCCCGTCCAGTTCGGCGGCAACGCCTCCGAGTTCCCCGTCAGCCTCAACGACCACCGGCCGGCCAGCGAGCACTACTTCAACCGCGTCTCCGAGCTGTGGTACGTCGGCCTGGAGTTCGTCCGTTCCCGCCAGCTCTTCGGCCTCAAGGGCGACCTGGCCCGGGAGATGAAGGCCCGCACCTACCAGCTCATCAAGGGCGCGACCGCCCGCATCCGGGTGGAGTCCAAGGTGGACATGAAGGCACGCATCGGGTTCTCCCCCGACATCGCCGACGCCTTCTTCATCATGCTCGACCTGTGCCGGGTCCGCCTGGGGGCCAGGCCCGGGGCCAACTCCATGGCCCGGACCCGCCGCCGGCTGGACAGCACCTGGCAAAATGACGCTTCCCAAACCGTCTACGCCAATGCAGACTACTCTGACAGAGACGCGGACATCGCCTATGCCCAGAATCATTCTTGAAACGAATCTGGTCCCCCACGGTTACTGGAATTACGTGGATGCGGCCTCCGGAACAGCCTTCAAAGAGGCGACTCCGGAGGCCCTGCTCAAGAAGGTGCGGGACTTCAAGCTGGCCAACGGCCTGACCTTCGACCAGGGCGAGTTCATCGAGAACGTCTGCGACCACTCCGCGCCCGGGCTCTGCGTGGAGGCGGACACGCCCAGCATGATGCGCAGGGCGCAGCGGTTCGCCCAGTCCATGGCGGCCTGGGCCGGCAGCGGCTTCGAAATGGCATCAGCGGAAGTTCTGGAGAAGAGGCGCAGCGTCTGCAATAGCTGCCCTCACTGGACCGGTCCCCGGGGTGGCACCCTCATGCAGGGCGGGTGCAAGATCTGCGGATGCAAGGGGATCAAACTGGCCCTGGCCACGGAGAAATGTCCATCGGGACTGTGGACGTAAATCATCATGTCAACGCACTACGACGGACCCAAGAACCTGAGCGAATCCGGACGGGTTCCGGAAACCCGCATCCAGAGCGCCGAGGACACCATGAACCGCATCCAGCGGCTCATCGAGTCCGACTCCTCCTCCCGCTCCAAAAGGCGGGCCCTGGTCAAGGGGCTGGTGGACGGCAACCCGCCCTACAGGGCAACGGACTTGCGTAACGCCGGCCGCGCCGATGCCTGCAACGTGAATTGGAGAACTGCCGAGTCCTACCTCAACGGAGCCACCGGCCTGTTCTATGACGTTTTCTCCGAGACGCCTACGTTCGCCACCATCCAGCTGGAGGACAAGGATCCCACCCGCGCCCAGCGGATCTCAGATATAGCTACTGAAGAATTCCAGCGGCTGCAGTCCGAGGACCGGTCCTGGGACTACACCATGCAGAAGTCCCAGTTTGAAATGGTCCTCTACGGAATCGGACCCCTGGTCTTTTGCGACGAGTGGGACTGGCGTCCGGAAGCCGTCCTCTGCCGGGACGTCCTCGTCCCCGACCTGACCAAGGCCGACATCACCACCTGGGAGGAGATGGCCGTGCTCTCCAGCCTGACCGTCGTCCAGCTCTACGACAAGATCCGCGACACCAAGACGGCCAGCACCATGGGCTGGAACGTCGAGGCCACCAAGCGCATCATCATGGAGGCCCACCCCCGCTACTTCGACGGCGGCCTCTACAAGACCTGGGAGTGGCATCAGGACCGGCTCAAGACCAACTCCTTCTCCTACGCCGCCGAGTGCAACATCGTGCAGGTGGCCCACTACTTCGTGCGCGAGTTCCCCAAGACGGACGAGGAGCAGGGGGCCATCACCCATGTGGTCGTGCCCGAGCTGGAGCAGGAGACGAGCGTGATCGACTTCCTCTTCCGCAAGGAGCGCCGGTTCGAAAAGTGGGAGCACATCATCCACCCCATGTACTACGACGCCCAGGGTGGCGGCTACCACCACTCCGTCACCGGGCTGGGCGTCAAGATGTTCGCGGCCCTGGAGTTCCAGAACCGGCTCCTCTGCCACATGGCCGACACCGCCTTCGCCCCCTCCGTCCTCTTCAAGCCGGTCACCGCCGACAACGACACCCAGTTCCAGATGATCCGGTTCGGGGCCTTCGCCAAGCTGCCGGTCGGCTTTGACATGGTGCAGGCCCCCATCGCCAAGGGCATGAACGAGACGCTCATGTTCAACCGCGAGGTCACCTCCACCCTGGCCTCCAACCTCTCCACCTACCGCCAGAATCTGGAGAAGGTGGAAGGCAACCCCATCACGGCCACCGAGGTGCAGCAACGCGCCTCCGAGCAGGCCCGCCTGGGCAAGACCCAGCTCTCCCGCTACTTCAACCAGCTGGACTGGCTCTATCAGGAGAAGTACCGGCGGGCGGTCAACGCCTCCCAGCGCAAGCTGCCCGGGGGCGAGAGCGCCCTGGAGTTCCAGGCCCGCTGCGCGGCCCGGGGCGTGACCAAGGACGACCTCAAGCGGGTCCGCACCATCAAGGCCACCCGCATCGTCGGCCAGGGCAGCGAGTTCATGCGGCAGGCCAGCCTGGAGTTCCTCATGGCCTCCGTCATGGGCGGGCTGCCCGAGACCGGCCGCTCCAACCTTGTCTCCGACGTCATCGCCAGCCGCGCCGGCCGCGCCATGGTGGACCGCTACTACCCTCGCGGCGACCTGCCCACCACCCCCGACGACCAGCTGGCCATCGCCATGCTGCAGATCGCCGCCGCCCGCCAGGGCATCGGCCCGGTCCTGACCGACACGCAGAACCACGCCCTCTTCGCCGGCACGTTCCTCAAGGTGGCCATGGACGCCGTCCAAAGCATCCAGCAGGGGGCCAACCCGGCCGAGATCCTCAAGTTTCTGGAGACCATAGGCCCCGGCATCGCCCAACACATCAACGAGATGAGCAAGGATCCGACCCGCAAGGATCTCGTCCAGGCGTTCACGCAGCAGATGAACGAGCTGGGCAAGGTGGTGGATCAGATGCGCAAAGCCATGGCCCAGCAGGCCCAACAACAAGCCCAGCAGGCGCAGAAACAGCAGCAAGTCATGAGCGATCAAGCACTCAAAACAGCCAGCACCATCGCCGACGAACGGCGCAAGAACTTCACCGCCGTCTCGGAGCAGCGGCGGAAAAACATCACCGAGCTGTCCGGCACAGCCCCGGCCCCCGAGCGTGAACCCTCCATGGCCGAGGCCGCCCTGTCATGATCGTCGTCGTCCACTTCTGCGCCAAGGACGCCTGGCTGGCAGAAAAGAATCTGAAATGGTGCATCCACTTGGAGGGCAAAACCAGGCAACATGCTCTTCTGGCACATGACACCGAGACCCCGGAGGATATCGTTCAAAGAATTCGTGAACTGGCCGTTCAGTACTTCGCGGAGGTTTCCGATTACGTTTTTGGTGCGCCCCGTTTCAAAAGCTGGCCCTGGGCACCCAACCACTGCTGGCAGGAAGTCGCCCGCCACATCCCCACCATCACCAAGGACTCCTGGCTCTGGTGGGAGTCGGACGCCACGCCGCTCCGCAAGGGCTGGCTGAACGACATCGAGGACGAGTACAACAAGTGCAAGCAGCCCTTCATGGGGGCCTTCATCTCCGGGGTCGTCCCCTGGGGCCACATGAACGGGTGCGGCGTCTACCCCAACGAGGTGGCCCGCTTCTCCCAGCAGGCGTTCTTCCAGACCGTCAACCGATCCATGGCCTGGGATGTGGCCATGTCCAAGGAGATCCGGGGCAAGATCCACCCCGCCAACCACCTCTTCCAGCACTGCTGGACCTGGGACGCGGAAGGCAACCCGTCCCTGGGCGGCAACATCGTGCCCTCCTTCCCCACCTTCGAAGACCTCAAGCACCCCAAGCACTACGTCCAGTTCAACCACGCCATCTACCACCGGTGCAAGGACGGGTCCATCATCGACCGGATGATGGAGAACGAGACCCGGCTGGCCCATGAGGCCGCCATCAAGCTCCAGCCTAAGATCGGGTTCGTGGGGCTCAACGAGATCCTGCCGGTGGAGGTTCCGGCCACCACCGTCCGGGGCCCCTGCGGCATTCTCATCGTCACCTACAAAAAGGACTTCCCATGGCTCAAGTACAGTATCCGCTCAATCCAGAAGTTTTGCAGTGGCTTCAGCGGCGTGACCGTCGCGGTCCCCAAGACGGACGTCTACGAGTACTTCAAAGCAGTCGGCCGGCCACCGGGGGTCAAGCCAATCTTCTACGAGGAGGTGGAGGGCAAGGGAATGCTCCACCACATGGAACGCATCTGCCACGCCGACGTCCTCCTCCCGACCGACCAGTTCGTTCTCCATGTGGATGCTGACTGCATCTTCACCGACCCGGTCACACCCTCAGAATACATCGTGGAGAACAAGCCGGTTTACGTCGTTCGATCATACGAGAGCCTGATCGACCGCGCCACAGGCAAGGTCAGCGACTGCCTGCAATGGAAGAAGGTAGCGGAGGAAAACATCGGGGAGCCCGTTGACATCTACACCATGTGCCGGCACCCGTCCTGTTTCCCCCGCTCCTTCTATCCGGCCTTCCGCGAGCACATCCGGACCAAGCACGGCATGACCTTCAGGGACTTCGTCCTCTCCAAGAAGAACGCCTTCCCGCAGACCTTCGCGGAGTTCCCGGCCATGGGCGGGTGGGCCTGGAACCACATGCACGACGCCTTCCACTGGATCCGGGTGGATCAGGAGGGCGCTCCCAAGGACAAGCTCAGGGCCTTCTGGAGCCACGGCGGCATCGACCAGAAGATGGAGAGCGGGCAGACCTTCAAGGAATGGGCCGAGGCATTGCTGGCATGAAAATCCGCGTCTACACCGTCTGTAAGAACGAGCGGGCCATGATGCCCTTCTTCCTGCGCCACTACCTCACCTTCGCCGACAGCATCGTGGTCTACGACGCCGGCAGCACGGACGGCACGCTCGACTTGCTCCTGCCCCAGCCCAGCGTGGAGGTGCGGCCCTGCCCCTACGCCGGCCTGGACGACGTCGCCTCCCTCAAGCTCTCCATGACCGCCTACCGGGAGAGCGAGGGGCAGTTCGACTGGGTCATGTGGGTGGACTGCGACGAGTTCATCTGGGCCGATTCGGTGCCCCGCGTGCTGGAGACCCTGACCACCTTCGATGTGGCCATGCCGGCCGGGTTCAACATGATCTGCGAGGGCCTGCCCGAGGACGACGGCAAATCCCAGATCTGGCAGCTCTGCCCCATGGGGGTGCGGGCCCCGGTCTACGGCAAGCCGGTCGTCTTCCGTCCCAACGTCGAAATGCGGTGGAACCTGGGCCGGCACGCCATCGAGCATGTCACGCCCAAGCTGACCCCGGCCTACGTGCTGCGCCTGCTCCACTACCGCTATCTGGGCTACAACTACACCCGGGCCCGGAACCTGCGCAACTACGAGGCGGTGGGCCCGGACAAGGGCGCGGCCTGGACCTGCAACCCGGACTGGAACGGCGAGCATTCGGCCCGCTGGGCCGAGGAGATGCTCAAGCACCGCTTCAACGTCCTTGAATTCTGTTTACGGGATTTCTGATGAGCAACCCGCCTTTTCGCTACGGGGCCATGACCCCAACGGACATGATCGTGCTGGAGGAATCCGTGAAGGACTCCATCCAGCACAACGAGCTGCGCTTTCTGGAGCTGGGCGCGTGGAAGGGCGACACGGCCCGGGGCGTCTCCCAGCTCTGCGCCCAGCAGAAGTGCGAGCTGGACTACTGGGCCATCGACATCGCCGCGCCCGACCCGATGCCCGACTTCAAGACCTTCCACTTCATCCAGGCCCACACCTGGCCCGCACCCGCGCAGCTACCCAAGGACTTTAGCTGCGTGCTGGTGGACGCCTGCCACTGCATCCTGCATGTGGTCTTGGACATCATGGCCTACGCCCCCCTGGTCAAGCAGGGCGGCTGCATGATCTTCCACGATACGGCCCCGCACCTCCAGCATGTGCAGACCAATCCCTGGATCCATCCCGAGCGGGAGCCGTTCCTGACGGCGGTCACCGACGCCATCGAGGTCTGCGAGTTCCCCTGGAAGGGATGGGAGCTGGAAACGTCCCTTTACGAGCCGCAGTGCCCCATCGGCGGCATGAGGGTCTACCGCCGACTGATATGATCAATGTCGCCCATCTGGAGTTCAACATCGTCACGCACTGCACCAACCGGTGCATCGCCTGCAGCCACGGCTCCCCGTTCACGCCCCCCTGGTTCATGGACCCGGCCCAGATCGAGAACGACCTGCGGCTCATCCGGCCCATCTGCCACGCCGAGTACGTCTGCCTGCTGGGCGGCGAGCCGCTCCTGCACCCGGACATCGTCCGCATCATGGAGATCGTCAAGGCGTCCGGGGTGGGCAACTACCACCAAGTGCTGACCAACGGCCAGCTGCTGCCGCAGATGCCCGACGAGTTCTGGCGGGCCGCGCAGAGCATCCAGATCTCCCGCTACGACAACCTGCCGCAGGCGGTGGTGGACCTGGCCTACGTCAAGCAGCAGCAGTTCGGGGTCAAGCACCTGGGCGTCACCAAGCACGACGCCTTCTGCAAGCAGTTCCTCAAGGTGCCCGACCCGACCGGGGCCTCCTTCATCCCCTGCCGGTGGAAGAACGAGTGCTACACCCTCCACCAGGGCCGCTTCTTCCTCTGCCCGCAGTCCACCTTCTGGCCGCAGCTCTTCATGAACCTGCCCCCGGAGACGGACGGCATCGCCCTGGAGGGGCTGACGGAGGAGAAGCTGCTGGCCTTCATGCGCCGGAAGGAGCCGCTCCAGAGCTGCACCATCTGCCAGGCTTACTCCCAGGGGGTCGCCTGGGGCCAGGCCAACACCCGCGAGGAGTGGATCCGGCTTTCGACCATCACATGAACCCCGACATCCTGCGCTGCGTGACCGTGGTGGCCCCGCCCCGCACCGGCTACTTCAAGCGTTTCCGCATCTCGGCCCGGGAGAACGGATTTGATCCCCTCATCATCCGCCTGCCCAGCTGGCCCGGGCACTACCAGAAGGTGATCACGTTCGCCGAGTGGGCCAACGGAGTCGCGCCCGCCCCGGAGTATGTCCTCTTCGCCGACGGCAACGACGTCATCTGGCAGACTGGGCTGGAGCCGGTGCTGGAGATGTTCCTAGCCAGCGGCCGGGACATCATGTTCGCCACCGAGGCCGGCAAGTGGCCCGACGAGAACGCCGTCTACCCGGAAGCCCCGCCCAACGCCCACCACCGCTACCTCAACGCCGGCCTCTGGATCGCCAAGTTCCGGGCCGCCAAAAGATATCTGAAAGACGTATTACCCAAGGCCCTGGAGAAACCGAGGTCGGAGCAGGGCATCCATGTGAACGCCTTCCTGTCGGGCCAGCACGACATGACCCTGGACTACGAGTGCCGCATGGCCTTCTGCATCAAATGGGAGAAGCTGGAGAAGCTGGGCGGCCGGTGGACCCTTTCCACCGGGGTCACCCCCGCCGCCCTGCATGGAGCGGGGGGCTGGCCCCTGGAGAATTTCCTGCGCCGGTGACGGCTACCTATAGGTAGAGAGAAACTTGACAACCAGATGAACGCCGTTTCGTCATTCAGGGCCTTCGCCAAGTCCGCTACCTATAGGGAGAACACCCTGAGAGCCAAGGCCAGCTGGGAGGGGGTGTTTGAAAGGATCGCCTACTTCGGATCTCCCGAGCCGGAACTGAGATCTGACAGGACCACCTTCGTCCCCTACGAGGGCTGGCCCTTCATCTGGGAGCTGGCCGCCTACGCCGCCCAGCTTCCCGGCTACACGGCCATCATCAACTCCGACATCGTGGTCACCCCCGTCCTGCTCGACGTCGTCCGCGTCATGGAGGCCGCCGGCGTGGCCGCCGCCACCAGCCGCCGTTATGACCTTGCCACGGGCATTCTCTTTGACAATGATAAGGGGCGCGACATCTTCATTCTGCGACGACGCTGGTGGAGCAAGGTGGCAGCGGCGGTGCCGAAGAGCTGCCGCATCGGGCACAACCAGTGGGACTCATGGATGATCGGTTTCCTACGATACGAGGCCAAGACGCGATTCGCCGACTTCACCATGGCGAAGTGCATCTTCCATCCCGCGCACGAAGGCAGAGACATGCCGCACGACGCGGAGGTGGACATCAACAGCAAGTACAAGGGCTACTGGAACGGAACCTTTGACCCACAGATCAAACTATGAAACTAGACCAATGGAAGTCGTCACCCCCTCTGGTGCAGTGGATGCACAACCTGCAGAAGCAGCCAGAGTGGAAGACGTTGATGGAACTGCTGGCCGAAGAGCACCCCAAGAACGCAGTCTGGGTGGGCCAGCCGTCCGCCGAGATCGCCCTGGGCGAGATCTGGGGCTACGACCGGGCCGTCAACCTGATGAGGTCCGCCGCCATCCCGCCGTCCATCCTGCCGAATTTGCCTGAAGCGTCCTTCGAACCCGTTAATCCCCAGTAACATGCCAAAATCAAGCCAGATCGCGGAGGGCGAGGTTCGCCCCATCCCCCAGCCCGACAAGATCGTCAGCCGCATGGCCCCACCCGGCCAAGGCCAGGGAGACAACCCCGAAGCGGTCACCCCGGCCATGCCGGACTTGCCGCCCTCGGAGATGTTCAAGAAGATGTCCGCCGAGCTGCGGGAGGCCAGCCAGCGGCGGCGGCAGGAGCCCGCCAAGGAGCCTGCCAAGGAGCCCAAGCCGAAGGAGCCGGCCGCCAAGCCGCCCGCCCCGGCCGCCAAGCCCGAGGAACCCAAGCCGCCGGCCGACGCGCCCGAGCCGCCCCACCACGACGAGGACGTCCCCTCCGTCATCAAGAGCCCCAAGGCGGCGGATGAGTTCCGCAGGCTCAAGTCCACCCTCTCTGAGCAGATCAAGGCCAAGCAGGACGAGATCCTGGGCCTCAAGAAGCAGCTCGACGACGAGAAGACCAAGGTGGCCCAGGTCAAGGTGGAGCCCAGCGAGCTGGAGAAGCAGCTCCAAGTGCTCAAGGCCGAGCGGGACGGGCTGGCCAGCCAGCTGGAGGAGGTCGCCCTGGAGCGGTCCCCGTCCTTCCGCAAGAAGTACGAGAGCCGGTTCGCCGCAGCGGTCGAGCAGGCCAAGGCCAGCGCCGGTGAGCACGCGGAGAAGATCGAAATGCTGGCGTCAATGTCCCCCAAGGACCGGAAGGTTGCGCTCAACGCCATTTTGGAGGACTTGGAGACCAGTGACCAGCTTTCCCTGGTTTCGGCCCTGAACAGCTTCGACACGGCCCGCCGGGAGCGGGAGATGGAGCTGAGAGACCACCATCAGGTCGCCCAGGCCCGCATGGAGGAGGAGCTGGTGCAGCAGAAGCGGCAGCAGGAGGTGCTGGAGGCCAAGCGGGAATACGTGACCAAGGAAGTCCTCAAGGCCGCCCGGTCCTTCGAAGCCTTCACCCCGGTGGACGGGGACGACGAGCACAACCGCATGGTTCAGGAATACGAGCGGGACGTCGCCTCCTTCATCGCCGGCAAGGTGGACGACGCCGCCGCCGCCTTCCTGCCCGTGCTGGCCGCCGAGGGCCAGTTCCTCAAACAGCGGCGGGTGCCCGCCCTGGAGGCCAAGATCAAGGAGCTGGAAGGCACCATCACCAAGCTGTCCGGGTCGTCCGCCTCCGTCAAGGAGGGGTCCGGATCCAAGGACGACAAGGCCGCCACCGGCCGCGCCGAAAAGGCCAAGGGGTTCATCGACGCCTTCAGGGAGGTCTACAGCGGTCCCAAGCTGCACAATTTAGGTTGACACCCAGGGCCCGTCGGAGTAATCCACAATCCAAGGACGTAATTTGCGACTCCGTCCGGTCGCAAGCCAGAGGGTCCGCCTCTATAACCGGAGCAAGCCGTAAAACCGCGAAGGTTCGGCATCCTCGCAGAAACAAGCTGATGGTCACCCGCGTGTGCGGAGTGTTCCTAGGCCAATTCAACGCGAAGATGTTATGGCTTGCGATACACCATTTGATGCATTCCGGACAGTCACGGAATACCTCGGCCCAGAACTCTTCCGGCGAGCTTCCTATCAAGGAATCTGGACGAACCTCATTCAGAGGGACGAATACGAGCGTGGTGCCGGACTCACGCTCTCAACCTTCACCATCGGACGGTCGGAGCCGACCGTTGACGAAGAAGTGTGGCCCAAGATCGCCTTCTCCAGCGGAGCCGCCGGAACCTGCGGCACCACTTGGAACGACGTCAACTACGGCCACTGTGAGACCACGTATCACCCTGAGCAGATCGGCCTCCGAGGCCCGATCATCTGCCAGGATGATCTGATCTACAACTGGAACACGGAGGCTTTTCTGGAGGGCTACCTGCAGGCCCTGCAGAAGCGGAGCGCCAGGACCATCGAGAACCGCTACCTGGGTCTCTACTCCCACTTCGTGCCCAAGAGCATCGCGGACGAGACCTATCCCACCTACCCGGCCCCGGGCACCGATCCCCCGAATGCCGGCCCGGTGGACCTGGGTGACATGATCGAGGCCACCTGCGAACTGACGCAGGAGATGCTCGACCACACCGCCGCCGAGCTGAACGAGGACGGCGCGACCCAGCCGAATTCCAACGGCTGGATCAACCTGGGCCAGGATGGGCCGATCTATCCGCTCTACATCGGGCAGGAGGCGTCTGGGCGCATCCTGACCAACAACTCTGCCCTTCGGCAGGACGCACGGGACGCATGGGCGAGCATGGGCGACGGAGCCCAGCTTTTCCTGCGCGTGGGTGCCACCCGCGTGATCAAGAACTTCCGGCACATCATCAACCTCTTCCCGCCCCGCTACATCTACGCCGCCAAGGAGCTGACCTACAACCGGGTCAACACCTGGGTGATGAAAGCCTGTAGCAAGGGCTACGTCGCGGAGATCAACCCGCAGTGGAGGACGGCCCCGTTCGAAGCGGCCTTCGTCCTCTCTCCATGGGTGTTCCGCTCCGAGGTGATCCGTCCGGTCAACGCCGCTGCCGGCCTGAACTGGACGCCCAAGGATTACTTCGGCGAATGGAAGTGGGTCACGGGCGGATCCAAGATCGACCCCGATGTCGATTGCTACGACCCGCTCGACAAGTACGGACGGCACTTCGGCGAGTACAAGCACGCTCCTCGGCCGATCTTTCCGGATTATGGTCGCATGATCATCTTCCGGCGCTGCCCGACCAACACGTTTGATTGCCCGACTTGCGCGAGCTAAGTCTGGTTTACCACCTGGGTGTCGGTTTCCAGGCCGGCACCCAGGTTCCAATTTATGGCGAGCACACTTCCCTTTCAGGACCAATGCTGCACCCCCTGCGACGAAGTCCCCGTCGTCAACATCCCCGGCGCAACGGGCGCGGACGGGACGGACGGGTCGGATGGAGCGGCAGGGACGAACGCCTTTACGACCACCACGGCTGACTTTGTCATGCCGGCCGTGTCCGGAACGGTCAGCGTCTCGGTGGGCTCAACCCTCTGGGCCACAGTCGGCCAGCCGGTCTTCGTGCAGACGGCCGGATTCATGCGGGTCCAGTCCAAGACCAGTTCTACAGTATTTGTTTTGTACAACTATGGGTACACGGGCAACGCCGCGCCCGCGACCAACATCACCTCCGGATCCCAGATCAGCCCCTCGGGCATCGGGGGTGGAGCCGGGACCATCGCCGGAACCGCCGCTGGCGGCGACCTCAAGGGCACCTACGTCAATCCGACCCTTTCCAAGCCCAACACCCTGGGCGGCCTGATCGCGGGCAACGGCACCGACGCCGTCGATTTTCCCAAGGGGACCAACAACTACGTGCTGCACGTTGACACCGGCGTGGCCGCCACCAACCTGGCCTGGAAACAGGTCAACCTGACGGCGGCGGTCGGCACTGTCACCGGCACCCTGCCTCTGGCCAACGGCGGCACCGGCCAGATCACCAAGGCAGCCGCCTTCTATAACCTTTCGCCCATGAGCGCCGTGGGCGATATCATTACCGCCACCGCCGCCTCCACTCCTGGCGTGGTGGCCGATGTGGCCGTGGGCAACGTCCTCCGCTCCGGGGGTGTGGGCGTGATCCCCAACTGGGGCAAGGTGGGCATCGCCCATCTGGACGCCGCCATGGGCCTGGCCCCCATCCACCTCTTCATCGCCCGCTACAGCATCGCGGCCGGCGGCGTCTCCCCCGCCATCACCACCGACGGGGCCTGGCATGTCATCCCCATCGCCGCCCCGGCCATAGCCGACACCACCTTCGGCGTGGCCTGGCCCGGAGCCAACACCCTCTCCCTGCCCATCGGGTTCTACCGCGTCATGGGCTGGTGCACCTTCTACGACGTCACGGGCCCGGGCACGCTCAGCGTCCGGCTGCAGGATGTGACCAGCGGCGTGACCCTGGTGGACGGCGGCACCCTTTACATGCAGGGCTACGGCATCAACCAGACCGTCATGCTCACCGGCTACTTCCAGATCAGTGCGTCAGCCAAGAACGTGGAGTTTCAGTACGAGTCCGACCCGGGAGGTCTGACCAACTACTTCGGCACGACCGGGGCCGTGGCCCGCAACGTCATTGCCACGCTCCAGCTTGAGTTCCAGGCAGCGACGACATGAGCCTGACCCTGACGAATGTTCGAAGCGTGTGCGGCCAGGTTCCGCTCAGCCCGACTTCGGCATATGAGGTTCTGGGCGATCAGCGGGTGCGGGTGACGGCCGCCCGCTTCACCAACACCTCGGCCGCCACCGCCTACCTCTGCGTCTACCTGAAGAACGACAACCTCCAGACCGTGTTCCTCTGCCCGGACGGGCTCAATCTGGAACCGGGCTGCACCCTGGAGCTTTTCGAGCCCGGGGAGGAGATCTGGCTCTACCAGCACGACATGATCCTCGTCCGGGTCTACAACGACGTAAAGGTCCACTACGTCATCTTCTTCGGGGGTCCGCTATGAGGGTGATCGACCATTGCGGGCGCATCCGGGTCAACAACCTGCAGCCCAACGACGAGTGGATGCTGAAGAACCCTCCCGGCGGCAGCTGGCGGGTCAACAACAACGGCCAGCTCCAGTTCTACGATCCCGTCACGGCCGCCTGGTACACGCTCTTCGTCGATGGTCCGGCCGGGGCCGAGACCCTGGCCATCGGGCCGGCCGATGCCAGCCCGTCCTACCCCTGCGGCTACATGGAGATGGTGCCCAGCGGGGGCAGCTGGCGCGTCCACGCCGGCAACCTGCAGTTCTACAACCCGACCACAGCCCTCTGGTACACGCTGTTTGTGGACGGCCCGTCCGGGGCGGAAACCTTGGCCATCGGGCCTGGAGAGACATGATTATGAAGAATTCCCGTGGGGTACATTCGACGCTCATTTATCACATCGTCCTGCTGCTCTTGGTGGCAGGCTGCGCCTACAGCCAGCCAACCAACCTGCCCGCGCCCGTGGCCAAGTCGGTCATGACCGATACCAACGGGTGGCTCACGGCCCACACTAACTTCCTCAAGACCAACATCGTAGCCGGGGCCGGCATCGCCATCGTCACCAACGGGGCCCCCAACGCCAACGGCATCGCCATCCACGCCATGCTCTCGGGGACGGGCATGACCAACGTGACCGTCTACTCCTCCAATACGTCTTCTGCAAATCTGGTGGTCCGGGGCCGGACGGGCGGGACCAACGATCTGCAGCAGTGGAGGGACAGCAACGGGGTGCCCGTGGCCCAGATCAACTCCAACGGGGTCTTCTACGGCAACGGCGCGGGGATCTCCAATGTGACAGCCGTCTCCACCCCGTCCCCCTACCTGACTAACGCGACGGCCTACTCCTCCAACACCACGGACGTCCCCCTGCAGACGTACCCGCGCACGGGCACGGGCACCAACGCCTTCCAAACGACGACGACCAACGGGACGCCGGCCTTCCGTGTGCAGGCGGACGGCGATCTGGAGATCACCGGCATCATCCGGATGGACACGACCAACCTCTACGCGGGAACCGGGAACTTTGGAGCCATCACCAGCGGCCTCTACAACGTGGGCATCGGGTTCAACAACTTCCGCGATCTGGAGATGGGGTCCGACAACTTCGGGGTGGGGCACGGCAACTTTGCCAACGTGCTCACCAACTCCCTCAATACAGGTTTTGGATATCGGAACTTCTACTACCTGACCAACGGCGGCATGAACTTCGGGGTCGGCTACCGGAACTTCTACACGAACAGTTCCGGCGACTACAACATGGGGGTGGGCTACCAGAACTTCTACTTTGGAACCAACATTACAGGCTCAACTGGAATCGGTTACGCCAATTTCCAGCGCCTCGACCAGGGCGAGTACAACGTGGGCCTGGGCTATCGGAACATGATGTTCCTGGCCACCGGGTCCAACAACGTGGCCATGCCCCACTCCGCAGGGACTAACTTGTTGACTGGCAACAACAACCTCTTCCTTGGGACTCAAACCCGGGCCGCCGCCGGGATCACCGACCTCCACAACTCCGTCGTCATGGGCGTTGGGGCCGATGTCGCCACTAATGACGTCATCATCCTGGGTTCAACGAACCGGGTCGGGATCAACACCAATAGCCCCAAGGCAACCCTCCATGTCTTTGGCAACCTGCTGGTGGAGAGCAACCTGCAGGCCGCCAGCGTCTCCGGGGACATCACCAACCAGCTCAGCATCGTCATGACCAACTACGTGGACGGCATGAGCAACAAGATCTTCACGGCCGCCACCAACGCCGCCGTCGTGGCCAGCTATGACACCATGACGAACTATGTCTATGTTACCAGCAACAAGGTCTACAACCTGGCCACCAATGACGCCTACGCCCTGGCCGGCCTGGCGGCGACCAACAACACCACCTACGTCTCCAACAAGGTCTATGTGGCCGCCACCAACGACGCCTATGCCCTGGCTGGGGCCGCCTCCACCAACTACACCGACGCGGTCTCCAACAAGCTCTTCGCCGCCGCCACCCAGACAGCCACCAACCTGGGCACCAACTACCTGCTGCTGGGAGGGGGCACCGTCTACGGCCCGGTCCTAAGCACCTCCACCACAGCCACTAATGGTCCGGCAGCCAACGAATTCGTCAGCGCCCAGTGGGTGCGCGGCCTCCTCTCAGGCGGCGAAATCCTCTACAACAACACGAACCGGCACCCGGTCAACACCACCTACTACCAGGCGGCCAACCTGACCAACGACGACCCACAGGTGCGCTACTACACCAACACCGGGGCCGGCAACTACCTGGGCACGGGCATCATGAGCACCCAGAGGTTCACCACGGTCTACAGCCCCATGGTGGTGGACATCCACCTGAGCATGTCCGGCGGCGGTGCGGCCACCACGCTGCATCCTGAGTTCTACTACACCTACGATGGGACTAACCTCCTGGGGGATTACGAGTGCGGCGACCAGAGCCTGGTCAACGGGTCCACCAACCTCTATTCCTTCGTCATCTCCTTCCCGACCATCGAATCGACCAATTCGGCCGGGTTTTACGTCGTCCGGAGGGTTAAGGTGGAGGCCCAGGCCGGGGCCAACACAATCGTCGGGGTCCACGGCAGCGGGGGCACCCCGTCCCACATCTCGTTCCAGAACCCGCCCGATTCGGACTTCTCCCTGGGAGCCCGTGGGGCCCTGGTCATCGACTACAGCGGCTGCCCAGCCATCACCAACTCGGTCTACGACACCAACACCCGGACCTTCACCCTGCAGGGGCCGGATGTGGCTGCCAAATCCTCCAACCAAGTCTTCACCGGCCTCAACGAGTTCACCTCGGTGATCGCCACCAACGCCGCCATCTACTCCTCCAACAACACCCCGGCCCTGGTGGCCTACAACAACGTGGTGGCCCAGTCCAACCTATGGGTCCAGTCGAGGATCACCAACGGCACCGGCATGTGGGTGGTGGCCGGGGCGGTGCAGGTGGTGGCCAATGCCATCACCGGCTACCTGGGCTACGACACTTCCAGCCGCTACGTGCCGCTTGTTTCCGGGGCGAGCCATCTCATGTCCGCCGGCAGCATGACCATCGCCGTGGACTCCAACAACGACCAGACCGACCGGACCCTGACCTTCAAGGCCAACGACAACGCCGGCGGCGGTAACGAGTGGGGCCGGATGACTGAGGCGGGCCTGTGGGGCTTCAACACCAACTCGCCGCAGGCCCAGGTCCATGTCTTTGCCAGTGGCACCAACGATGCCCTGCGCCTGGAGGGCAACGGCGGGAGCTTCGTCATCCAGAGCAACGGGGTGCCTTACACGCCCCTGACCACGGTCAACGTCAACTCCAGCTCCACGAACTTCATCGTCGATTTCTTCAAGTCGGAGCAGATCATCAACCCGGTTACCAACGATGTGTTTCTGGTATGTTCGACGAACCGTCCCACCGACGGGAGCGTCCGCAACTCCAGGCTCATCATCTTCCCCGGGGCCACCGCCCGAGTCTTCGGGGCCAACTCCAACTGGAAATGGCTGGGGGCGACCAACAACCCGGCTGTCAGCATCACCAACGTGGTCCTTGTCTCGCTCAAGTGCTGGGGTTCCAACGAGACCAACGTCATCGCCGCCATGGAGTACCAACGATGAACCGCCTGCTCATTTACCTGACCGCCTTCTGGTTCACGGCCGCCTTCTGCCAGGACGACGGGTTTGATCCCGCCTTCCTGGCCAGGCTGGGCAGGGTGGCAGGCGGCACCACGCCGACGGCGGCCCCGCTGCCGCTGGATCTGGTGCCGACCAACATCTGGGCCGGCTACAGCGTGGCCCGCAAGCTGACCACCAACCACACCGGCTACGCTTACAAGGTCCGCCGCCAGTCCGACGACACCACCCAGGACATCGGGTTCGCGACGGACAACTCGATTGACCTGACCGGGCTGGAGACGTTCTGTGACACATCCGACGGGCTTCTGGAGACGCTCTACGACCAGTACTCCACCAACGACCTGACCCAGTCCACCGAGGCGGCCATGCCCAAGGTCTGGTCCGGCTCCCTCAAGATCCTGCCCCTGGGGGACTCGATCACCTGGGGCTACGCCGAGCACGACAACATCGGCGGCTACCGGGGCCGCTTCTGGCAGCTCATGACCAACGAGGGCTACACCGTGGTCATGCAGGGCCCGGGCAGCGCCGGCCCGTCCTGGCTGGGCAGCAAGAACCACGCGGGCTACAGCGGGGCCAAAATCCATGAGGTCGAGAGCAACATCTCCCCCTACCTGGCCGGCTACAATCCCAGGGTGGTACTGCTCCTGTGCGGGGCCAATGACATCCTCAATAATTACAATCTGGCCACAGCCCCCGACCGCATCGCCTCCTTCATCGACAACATCCACAGCAACTGCCCGTCGGCTAAGATCTTCCTCTCTGAAGTCACGCCCCTGACCGGCTTCGACACCCAGGTGGCCGACCTGAACGGGGATCTTCCCGCCATCGTCTCAACCCGGAGCAGCTACTGCTATCTGGTGGCCATGAATGCCGAGGTCACCACCAACCAGCTCTCCGACAACATCCACCCCAACGGGGCGGCCTACACCAACATGGCTGTGAAGTGGCACACGGAGGTAAACGCCTACGCCTACAGCGGGTCGCCCGTCTACACCTCCACCGGCATCCCGGCCCTGGAGTTCGACGGAACCGACGACACCATGGCCAGCGTCTCCGACGCCGCCTTTCATGAGCCGGCCCTGGTTTACTTCGTCGGCCAGACCACCACCTGGGTGAGCACTGACCGCCTCTACGACGGCTACGACATCAACTCCATGGTGGGCTACATGTACGACGGGGCCAACGAGCTAGCCATCTACGACGGGTTCGCCAACCTGATCGGGCCGGACTTCGGGATCAACACCAACTACCTCTTCACCGCCCTGCACTCCAACGCCGTCTCGTTCGTCTCCAAGAACCTGGGGACCAACTGGCCGACCACCGGCACCGGCAACGCCGATCCGCACGGGTTCCGGTTCGCCAACACCTCCGGGTCCAGCTTCGGCGCATTCCTGAACTCCGAAGTCCTGATCTACAACGACCAGCACAGCGCCACCAACCAACTGCAGCTCAAGACCAACATCAACAACTTCCACAAAATATGGTGAAACAAACCATCGGCGAGTTAAACGGCTTGTGGGCCCTGATGTTCAAGGCCGTCTGCGCCGTGACACCGCTCATTGTGGCGCTGCAGGTCTGGCTGGTGACCAACACGTTCACCTTTCGGGCCTTCATGACCCAGGGCGACAGGTTCACGGCGAGGGACGGAACCGCCCTGGAGCTGCAGTTCACCAAGGATCTGAACGCCCTGCGCACCCAGCTCAACGACACCATCAAGATGCACCGGGACGAGCGGCAGATCCAGATGCAGCAGCTCGACGACAAGATGACCAAGAAGCTGGATGGTATTGCCGACGGCATCCGCAACGTGCAGATCGACATCCAGGCCCACCTCCGCTCAGCCAACTCTTGGAACCCGGCGTTTACAAACAGATACACGATCCCATGAAAATCAGGCCCTCCACCATCGGACTCATCGTTCTGATCTCCTACCTGGCCCTGCTCTGCGGGCTTCAGTCGGCCCTGGGCCAGCCCGTGCCCGTGCTCAGGCTGGTGGCCACCAACGAGTATGGACCGGGCTTCCGGGGCACCTTCGGCGGCAACCCGCTGGACTGTTTCGGCCTGACCATGCTCTGGCCTTCGGAGCTGGACTGGAACTCCAACCTGCCGGACCCGGGATTCCCCACCAATCAGCCGCGCCGGATCATGCGCTACAACGTGGAGATCGTGAATGTGGGCGGGGCCCCGTTCCTGCCCGGGAACGTCTGGGTCAAGCCGCAGAACTACAAGTGGCTTTCCCAGGGGCTGGCCATCGTGGGCCTCTACTCCATCACCATGAGCGACACCAACGGCAACGTGGTGCGCGAGCGGCTGGGGGAATGGACCCCGCACTGGGACGCCAACCCGGCCATCCCGGGGCTGCCGGCCTACTCGGCCATCTTTGACCCGGCCATCTCGCCCGGGCGTGCGGCCATCACCGGAGAGGAGTACCTGGCCGGGGCCCTGGTGGACACCACCGGGCTGCCCAACGACTACTACATCCTGGCCATCGTGCTGGACCCGCTCAACACCTATGGGCAGTTCTCGGACTCCAAGACCATCAGCCACTGGGTGAAGCTGGAGGCCATGGAGTGCAAGCCGGTGAACAACCCCTTCGTGTTGCCGCCTCCACCCAAGGCCATCCCGGCCGCCCTGCGGATCCGCCCCCGGCCCATCTACGGCCCGACCAGGCCCGTGCCGCTGCCCCCCTCACCCTGAACAACCATGACCAAGCAAACCTATGGAAAACGTAAACATCACCGACCTGAACGCACTGGGCATTCCAGTCGTCCTGACCATCGCCTGCAACCTCTTCGCCGAAGGGCTGAAGCGGGCGGCCGGCGAAGGGGTCAACCGCTGGATCCCGCTCATCCTCATGACGCTTTCCGGAATCGCCTACCCGATGGTGGCATCGATTTCGGAACTCAAGATCAACACTGCCAATCCCAGCCTGTATCTGGTGCTGGTGGGCATCTGCATCGGCGGGATGTCCGTTGGCGTCAATCAGGTGATCAAGCAGTTCACCAGCAAGGAAGAGAAGAAATGAACGCACTGCGACTGACCATGATGGCGGCCATGATACTGGCCGCCCAAGCCTGCAAGACCCCGGAACGCACGGCCTACGACATCGTAGCCTCAACCCAGGTGGCGGTGGATGCCGCCATGAACGGGTGGGGCGACTACGTCCGCGCCGGTCTGGCCACCGCCAAGGATGAGAGCGAGGTGCGCGGGGCCTATCACACCTACCAGCAGAGCATGAGGGCCGCCCGGGAGGCTGTCATCGCCTACAAGACTGGCGTGCAAGCGGACAAGTCCAAGCTGGACATCGCCCTGGACATGCTCCAGGCGGCCGGCCAATCCGTCATTGGCATCATCAGTGAAATCAAAACCAAACCATGACTACAGAAATAGCATTCCTGATCGCCCAGTGGGCCATCAAGTTCGGGATCCCGGCGGCCCGGAAGATCGCGGCGATCTTCTACGACACCAGCGCCGTCACCCTGGACATGTGGAACGCCACCTTTGACTCGGCAGAGAAACCCTACGAGGACTACGTCGCGCCCCGTCCCCAATGAGGCAGGACCGAAAAACCAAGAACGACGGCTACATCAACTTCCTGGGCGGGGTTGACAGCGGCCGGTCCCCCAACCTGCTGGCCGAAAACCAGCTGGCCTTCGCCGTCAACGTCTCGCTGCGGGGCGGGCACGCCTGCACGCGCCCGGGGTTCAGGCGCATCGGCCTGACCTTTGAGGACACAGAGACCCAGGACTGGTGGGAGAGCGACGTCAACCGGATCCAGGGGGCCTGCTTCTTCAACGAGGAGATCTTCTGCGCCATCGCCGGCCGGATCTTCAAAATACATTGCTACGATTGGACGGTGAAGGACATCACGCCCCGGACCTTCAAGGAGACGGCCGCCGCCTACATCTCCCCGCCCACCGGGGCCGACCTGACCCTCACCCTGACCAGCAGCGTCACGCCCCGAATCGGCGACCCGGCCTGGATTCAGGACGGGAAGTACACCGTCAAGTCTTGGAGCGGCAACACGGTCACCCTGACCAACGTCTGGGCCCTGCCCGGGGTGGCCATCCCGTCCGGATCGCATGTGGAGTTCGCGGACCTCAACGCCAGCAGCCGCACCCACGCCTACTTCCAGCCGGTGGAGAAGTATCTGGTCATTCAGGACGGATCCTCGGCCGCCCTCATCTACGACAGCACGCTGCGGCGGGCTGACTACCTCAAGAAGGAGGTTCCGACCGGGACGGCCATGGCCTACGGGATGGGACGCCTGTGGGTGGCGACCAGCGAACGCACCTTCGTGGCCGGCGACATCAACAACGGGCCCAGCAGCGTCCTCAAGTTCACGGAGAACGACTACCTCAACGAGGGCGGATCCTTTGCCGTCCCCGGGGACGCCGGCATCATCACCGGCATGACCTTCCTCTCCAATCTGGACACCAGCCTGGGCCAGGGGCCGCTCTTGGTCTTCACCGAGAACGCCATCTTCTCCATGAACTGCCCGGTCAACCGGGACGTCTGGAAGAACCTGACCAGCCCGATCCAGACGGTGAGCATGAACAAGTACGGCTCGACCGGCCAGGACAGCATCCAGCTGGTCAACGGCGACTGCTTCTACCGCTCCATCGACGGCCTGCGCACCTTCATCCTGGCGCGGCGGGACTTCACCACCTGGGGCAACCTGCCCGTCTCCCGGGAGATGACCCGGGTCATGACGGACGACATGAACCTGCTCAAGTTCACCAGCTCTGCCCTGTTCGACAACCGCTACTTCTTCACCCTGGGCTTCCGCAAGGACCGGACCTCGGCCTATGCGCTGGGCCTGGGCGTGATGGACTTCGACCTGCTGGGCGGCATCGGCGGCAAGTTCCAGCCGGTCTGGGAGGGCATCTGGACGGGCCTGCGGTTCACCAAGCTGGTCACGGGTCGAATCGACGGCATCGACCGGTGCTTCTCCTTCGCCGTGGACCCCGACACGGGCGAGAACCAGCTCTGGGAGATCACCAAGGACGCCCGCTTCGACGAGGACGGATGCAAGATCACCTCCTTCGTCGAGACGCGGAGCATGATCCACGGCAGCCCCTTCGAAGCCACCGAGCTGACCAGCGCCGAGCTGTGGGTGGACGACCTGGCCGGCATCGTGGACTTCGACATGAAGTACCGGCCGGACCAGTTCCCATGCTGGTACAACTGGGCTGACTGGCAGGAGGAGCAGACCATGCGGGACTGCTCAGAAGGCACATTGGACAACTGCTGGATCCCGACCGAGTACAAGCCGGGATACCGGACGCGCATGACGCTGCCCAAGCCGGTCTTCCGCTGCGAGGAGAACGACTCCAAGCCGGCCAGCATGGGCTACGAGTTCCAGTTCCGGGTCCAGTGGAGCGGGCACGCCCGTATCAAGCGGCTGCTGGTCAAGACCACCGAGATCGAGGAACAGATCACGGGCAACCTCGTTTGCTGACATGAACCTGCTCACCAACCTGATGGCCTGGTACGACTTCGAAGAGCTGTTCGAAGACGGCCACACGGCCATGGATCAATCCGGGCGTGGGCACCACATCCCCGGCAGTGGAACATTCAAGGATCCGGTCAGCGGCACCAACCTGCCCTACCGCACCGCCCGCCGCTACGTGGCCGGCAAGGCCGGTTATGCTGTGGACGTCGCCGTCAGCAAGTATCTCTACAAGGAGACGCATGTCGATTTTGCGGTGCAGCGATCCGTCAACGGATTTACGGTGGCCTTCTGGTTCCGCACCGAGCCGACCGGCCTTGTCGGAGGCCAGATCGACATGGTGGCCAAAGCTGCCTGGGGCGGCGGCACCCTGGACTGGGGGTTCTCCGAGCTGCTGGGATACTATTTTCTGGCCGCCACCACCACCACCGGCGGCAAGGTTGCGAGCACCTTCCCGACCGTGCAGTCCGCCCTGCCCTGGGGAAGCTGGCACTTCGTGGTTGGATTCGTTGATCCCAACGGCAGCAACCAGCTCAGCCTGCAGATTGACAACGGCACCATTTACGCGGGATCAGTCTGGACCGGCGTCGGCATCGCCACCAGTTGCCCGTTCTTTGTCGGGCCCTACAATGCCTCCCCCATTCAGAGCGGCCAGATTGATTCGCTGGGGCTGTGGAAGCGGCCCCTCACTCAATCCGAGCGGACCTGGCTTTACAACGGGGGCCTGGGCCGGCGGTTCTCCGACATCTATGTGCCCGTGGCCACAACCAACGCCAAGTCGATCACCTGCAACTGTTCTGACCTGTAATGAGCAACGGAAGCGACAACTGCGGATGCGATGACCTGTTCTCCTACCGGAGCGACACCTGTGACGATTCTGGGGCGGGCACGGGCGTCAATCGCAACTGCCCCGAGAACATCGTCATCGACTTCGACCCGCCGGCTGGATCGACGGTTGTCTTCCCCATCTGGGTGACCCTCACCGCCACTCCCTCCACGGCCACCATCCGCTACACCACGGACGGATCGGATCCGGACGAGGTCTCTACGGTCTACGCCGGGGTGCCCATTCTGGTCAGCAGTGCAGCCACCACCATCAAGGCGCGGGGCTACATCGACGGCTGCCCCGATGGCGAGATCTTCGTTGGCACCTGGGTGATTCTGACCTGGCTGGTGGGCTTCCGCGTCTACTGCCTGCAGTCCGCCGACTACGTCGGGCCCTGGAACGTCTGGCTGCCCAACGGGGTCAACGATCTGCAGTGGCACCTGCACCTGACCAACCACCCGGCCATGACCATCAACCGGATGGAGATCTACCAGCTGGACGCGGACAAGCTCTGGACGACCGGCGCGGCCTGGAGCACGGCCGAGTACCTGACCCTGTCCAACGGCAAGCCGTTCGCCGTCTACCCGCTGCAGGTCAGGGAGGGCGGGGTGGCCCTGAACACGGACTACATGGAGACCTTGATCACGCTGGGCGCGGCCAGCGAGGACTGGGAGCTTTACGGGGAAATCATCATCACCCCGGCCAACTGGTTTCTCCTCAAGCTCTTCATCGAAGGCATGTCGCCCATCTACTCCTACGTGCGCTGGTCCGACTGCGACCCGCCGCCCCCCCCCCCCCCCCGCCCCGGCATGGAGAAGCCCGGGGTGGGCGCCCCGG
>Ga0316622_100000034_pt1 | contig 55637 bp, 54 predicted proteins | sample OWC_Aug_OW2_C1_D_FD_207646 | JGI IMG/M metagenome (GOLD analysis project Ga0316622, IMG submission 207646) | Wetland soil microbial communities from Old Woman Creek delta, Ohio, United States - OWC_Aug_OW2_C1_D5_C | ecosystem: Environmental > Terrestrial > Soil > Wetlands | place: USA: Ohio... | reverse complement strand
TCTCAGTGAACATCGCTCCGGCAGCACCGAAGGTGTAGCTCCTGTCGAGCACTGCCACCCCTTGCACCTTGCTCGCGAGCGTCCTGACCTCTTCGTGCGGAAACGGTCGGAAGGATCTGAGTCTCGCGAGGCCGACCCTGTGGCCCTTGGCGCGCATGTAGTCGACCACGTCCCTCGCGGTTGCCGCAACGCTTCCTGCGGCGACCATGACCACGTCGGCGTCCTCGCACTGGTACTTGTCCAGCAGCCCTCCGTGCTCCCTCCCGAATATGCTTCTGAATTCCTTCTCGACCCTGAGGATCCTGTCCCTCGCGGCAGTCATGCCCTGCATGGCCTTGTACCTGAACTCCATGTATTGATCCGGTTTGACCAGGGATCCGAACCCCATGGGTTTCCCGACCTCGATTTTCAGGTCAGGAGAATACGGTGGCAGGAAGGAATCGACCAGGCTCTGCTCCGGGAGATCCACTGGCTCCGAGGTATGGGATGATATGAAGGCGTCCATGATGACCATGGCGGGCAGCATCACGGCGCCGCTCTCGCAGACCTTGTACGCCATGATGATGGTGTCCAGGACCTCCTGGTTGCTCTGACAGTAGAACTGGAGCCACCCGGTATCCCTCTGAGCTATGGAGTCCATGTGATCCGCCCATACGCTCCAGGGAGGGGCCATGGCCCGGCTCACGTTTGTCATGACTATCGGCAGCCTGGCACCAGAGGCCCAAATCAGCACCTCGTGCATGAGGGTCAGTCCATGCGAGCTCGTCGCCGTGTAGGTCCTTGCGCCAGCCGTCTGGGCGGCGATGCACGCGGCCATCGCGCTGTGCTCGCTCTCGACGGGTATGAACTGCGCCTTGAGCTCACCTGTCGTGACGAAATCTGCCAGCTTCTCGACGATCGAAGTCTGAGGCGTTATCGGATAAGCAGCTATGACCTCCGCCCTCGCGAGCTTCGCGCCGTACGCCGATGCGTAGTTCCCGGTCATGACCTCTCTCACAGGTCTCCCTCCTTCACCATCACGATGCATTTCGCCGGGCACTCGAACGCGCACACGCCACACCCCTTGCAGTACTGGAGGTCGATCACTGGCTCGCCATCGACCAGCTTGATCACTGCATCGGGACAGAACTTCCAGCAGATCGTGCACTTCTTGCACTTCGACTTATCGACGACCGGCCTCATCACACGCCAGTAGCCTGTCAAGTTGATGGTGCTGGGGGTATCCGAGATCGGGGTCAGGGGAAGCTCCTCGAAGGTCTTTGTCATATGGTTGCCTCTTTGGTGAGCTCGTACGCCTCCTTGGCAGCAGCGACGTTCTCCTCTTCCTTGACGGGGGCGATTTCGCGGATGCTCTCCAGGATTGGCTCGAGCGCCACCTTGTCGCACATCTTGGCGAAACCTCCCATAATGGCCGTGTTGACTATCGGAGCCGTCGGGGATCCGATGCCATGGGCTGCGGCAATGGAGGTCGCGTCGAGGACGTAGTACCTGAACTTCCGAGGGAGATCGGGCAGCTTCCTGCCAGCGGGATAGTTTATCAGGACCTTCCCGCCGGGCTTCAGGCCCTCGAGGATGTCGACTCCGCGGAGCAGTGAGCTGTCCAGGACCACTACGTAGTCGGGTTCGTAGATGCTTGACTTGATTCTTATCGGGCGCTCGTCGAAGCGGGCGTACGCGGTCACGGGGGCGCCTCGTCTCTCGACTCCGAAGAACGGGAAAGACGATACCTCGAACCCTGATTTGAAAGCAGCCTTGGCCAAGACCTCGGAGGCAATGACGACTCCCTGGCCGCCCCTTCCGTGGAACCTGACCTCAATCACAGGTTGCACCTTGGACGTCTAGGAAGTGTGCGGTATTAAGTAATGACTCTGCTACTAGCGACCAGCATCGATCAGGCATCGTAAATCGTTCGAAGATTTTGGAGTGCCCCGGAGATGCCATTACATATCAGGGAACTGATTTCACTCGATGTGAACAAGATCTTCTCGAACTTGCACGCAAGGGCTTTCTCCCACGCGACTGAAGAGCTGGAGAGAGTGAAGCTGGCCGTCACGAACACTGTCGGAGGCGCTGGTCTGACTGTCACCAGAAGCGAAGGACACCATGGGAACCCCATCGACATCATAGAGTTTACAGTGGAGGATGAGGAGGGAATAACGGCATTCTTCAGGAGGTTCGACAAGACGGACCTCGAAGACCTCAGGGGATCTCTGGCTCGGCGCGTGGACGAGGGATGCAACCTGTTCGTGAAGGTCGACAAGCAATCCGCGTTCGATGGGACCATAAGACTCGGGAAGGGCGACGATGTCATCTCGGTGCGCGTCAAGATCCGCGCGTTCCCTGCAAGAACCGAGCTGGCTCAGAGAATCGCGCACGAGTTCCTTTCGCAGCTCATCGAATCCAAAGGATAGGCCGAGACATCAGTCAATGTCGATTCTTTATTATAACGTGGAGATATCTGCCAGCCTAGCATACGCAGGGGTAGCCAAGACCGGTCAACGGCGCAAGGCTTAGGACCTTGTCCAGCAGTGGTTCCGCGGTTCGAATCCGCGCCCCTGCACCAAGAGGCCAATTGAAGGAGGAGACGTCGTGGGTCACGGCGAGAGGGTAAATCGGACTGGAGGAATGGTCGTTCCTGAGTCCTGCCTTGCGCTGGCAGCATTATGCATCTCACCCTTGATGCTTGGCCTGCATTTCGTTGACTCTGTCCTGGCCATCCTCATCGTCTGGTATGCAGCTACGCCCATGATGCTTGCTTTCACCCTGGCATACCTGGTCCTGATTGCGCCAGGAGGACTGGCTGAGTTGACTCAAACTCGACCGCTCGGAAGGTGCGGGAAGGCGTATGCGACATACTTCGTGGCCGTGGTCGTCTACGGAGTAGTCTTCCTGTCCACCATGACAATGGAAGGCCTGATTCCTTTCTTGCTTCTATTCGGCTTCGCTCCATTCCAGGCAGTCAGCGTGCTCGTGCTGACGATATCCGCTTCAAGGGAGGTCGGACGAAGGACTGGCGGACTCCGACTCAGTCTGGCGGTCCTGCTACTCCTCTTCTCCGTTTCGTGGCCCGTCGTCTTGATGTCTTTCCTGCCGTGACAGGATGAACCTGAGGTCGCGAACGCACGCGCAAACGCGCGCGTCTGCACTCGCTAGCCACCGCGGCCCGCGCTAACCCTTCTTCGATATTGGCGTGAAGACATCGCACCCAGAATCGAACTCCGTCTGAGAAAGCCATTTCCTGTACTTGCCGTTCGGAAAGCAACCTCTCTGCGCGCCCCTATCCACGTACCAGTTGCATCTGCGACAGGTTCTGCCAGATCCCCTGCGGATGGAGGCAAGGACCAGCATCTCCTCGGGAGTGTAGTCAGGAACATCTTTCGCGGTCACGCATCGTTATCGCGTCGCCCGGTTATCTTCTTTGCACCCCGGGTCGCATGAGGATATATACGCCTCTGCCATTCGGAACGTTCGTGAAGTACCTCTACTGTCCGAAGTGCAAGGAGGTCCGTGCGAAGACCTGGTACCAGCGGAGGGACCGATGCCTTGCATGCGTCGGCCCGGCCACCCCGATCAAGGTCCCCAACAGCGCTCTCACGTATGCCAATTATGTTCTGTACGTCTTCGTCCCGGGGCTTGTTGCGGTCTACCTCTGGTCAGATGACCGCAGCTATCTGTGGCTCGCGGTAGGATTCCTGGCAATCATGATGATCACATCCTATGCGGACCTACTCCGAGGGGAACGGTACGCTAGGAAGAAAGTGAAGATAGCTACATCAGATCTAGTCGAGTTCAGAAGGCGCGGATGGGCTTAAGACCAGTACGATCAGGAGCTCCAATCCGTCGTCCAAGGTCAGCTCGACGGAACTCGCGGCCCTCGTCGCTTCCTCATCCGGAAGATGAGGAAGAGCGAGCAGAGGTTCTGAGCAACTCCTGTACACCAAGAGGAGATATGCATCCATTCCAGCCGGGGCGCATCCGTCGAATATCGCGGTCACCGCGAGATTGAGCTCGGCGAAGACTTCTGGTTCACCGCCTCTGATGAGAAATTCCCCTTCGAATGCTAGACAGTCCCGCACGAGAGCCTGCCTAGAGACCGTGACCGGTCGGCCAGTGTCCATCGTCAGGTTCGTACCTATTGAGGAGGCGAGGACCGTGTCCAGCAATCGGGCAACATCAATGGTTGCGTCGTTCGTATCTGAGTTGCCTCGAATCTGTCCGGGGAGCGACAGAAGCCCGGCGGAGATCAGAATCGCGCCGGCGAAGAACACCACCGCATCCATCACAGCTAGTTGTCCGGAATCCTCAGCTTCATTCTCTCCAGACAATCAGTCTCACCTCGAGGACCACCACCAATCCAGAGCCGTCAATGGCATTCAGGAGGCGAGAAGCGAATGCTGTCTGTGAAACCTCGCATGTGAAGCAGTCCTTGACCATCACATACCAGTCGGACTGGCCTCCCCGCTTCGATATGTTCAGAGCATAGTGAACGCTACGAAGCAGATCGTTCAGGTATTCAAAAAGATTCGACCTCTCGATTGACTGCATAGTGGGAACATCGTAGCTCGTGGTCGATGACCCGATTACCTCAACAATCATATCCGCTGCGCGATCGGTCAGCTTCTCGAGGCGCTCATTCTCCCTCAGCCCGGCTAGCTGCGCAGAAACCCAAAGGCTGGATGAAACAAGCAGCAGGACGCCGCAGAGCACGAATGCCAGAACGGGGAGATCCTCAAAGAAGCCCGCGACCCCTGATTCGTCCGACCGCATCGCACAAGTCATGCCCGAGCGCTCGAAGGTAGCCATCTGCTACATGTAGCGTACGACCATGGGAACCATACTTGTGCGCGCCCGGAGATTTCGCGCTCATGAGACCTCAGCAAGGACCCACGAAGAGAATGGCGCCATCACACAGCCCGGAGACGAGCTGCCCTCACACGTTTCTAGAGGACGATGGGCTCGTGCTCAGCGTAGACTGCAACGCGTGCGCAGGGGCGCACGATCTCGGCAACCAGAGGTGCTACTCTGGAGTCCTCAACATCATGGCCTCGGGGGCCGAGCCCGACTCGATAGTCCTCCGAAGATACATTCACAAGCGATACAGAGGGGAGCCAGTCCGAACGACGAAGACAGCCGCCTCAGAGCTGGCTTCGCTCCGAAGGGGGCTTGCGGCGACGGAACCTCCGTCAGACAGAAGGTGTCGGACATGCCCTGCCAGTGCCCACAGCGTGCTGGTGCAGGCGAGGCTGAGGCTCGTGGAGCATCCTCTGAGTCCGCCGATGACGAGAACAGCGATGACGAGCCTCATCCTACAGGGGATTCACGAGAATGCGTGCGAGAAGGCTCCGACCTGCGTCTCAGAAGCTCTTGAGCGCAGCCAATGACCCCGGGAGTGAATGGCTTGGCCGGAACAATCACGAAGCCCCGAATCCTAACCTCTCCGCCCTCCGAGAGGGCGGGGCCATTGCAGGTCCTCAGGCTCGACAAGCCAACCATTCGTTCTTCAATGAACGGCCTGATCGTCGAGACGCGGCCTTGCTTCGCCTCCTCATGGCTCAGGTCCGACGAAGCCATCCCTCATGAAGTTGTGGACAAGTACAATGTAGATGGTGTGGGCGTGACCGTATCATCACCCGCAGGATGCAGCTTCGGCTTGTACAGCATCGCGCCTCCCGAATACCAGTTGAATCCGCTGCACATCCAGGCGCTTGCACGCGCAATTGAGAGAATCGTGGACGCTCCGCCCGCTGAGTTGGAGCTCGGCAACCTGTCGACTCTCAAGTCGTTCATCAAGACGAGAGCGAAGGACATCCTCTATTCCTACCTTGAGTCGGCGCCAAAGGGGAGATCCTCGGAAATCAACGTCGATGCCGAGGCGGACCGCCTTGCGGAGATACTCGCCAAATACACCGCAGGTTACGGGCTCATCGAGACCCTGTTGAGCGATGACAAAGTCCAGGACATCTATGTTGATGCGCCCTCACATGAGACACCTGTGCAGGCAGTTCTCAGATCGGATACTGACGTGCGTGTCCGACAGAAGTGTCGGACGAATATACTGATTGGCAGGAAAGACCTCCAGGGTTTCGTCTCAAGAGTGAAACTAGAGACCGGGTTGCCCTTCTCGGAAGCGCACCCCGTCCTCGAGGCGGACATCCAGCGCCTGAAGGCGAGGGTTACGCTAGTGGGACCTCCTCTGAGCGACAAAGGTATCTCCCTGGCCATCCGGAAGCATTCCAACACCATCTTGACCCTTCCTGGACTCGTCAGGAACGACTGCATGTCGCCCCTCCTTTCCGGATTCCTGTGGTGCTGCGTTCTCGGCCGGAGGTCCGTTCTCATTGCAGGAAGCCGAGGGGCAGGCAAAACGACGCTCCTTGGAGCGATGATGCTGGAGTTCCCGCTCTCGCAGAGGATGCTGCTGATCGAGGACACTCCCGAGATACCTGTATCGAGGATGCAGTCTCTGGGATTCGACGTGCAGACCCTCAGATTCGACGGGCAACTCGAAGGACAGGCCTCTGCAGAGAACGCGCTCAGAGTCAGTCTGAGAATGGGCGAGAGCGCGATTGTGATTGGCGAGGTGAGAGGTGCCGAGGCAAAGGTGCTCTACGAGAGCATGCGGGCCGGCAGCGCGGGCTCGTCCGTCCTGGGGACCATACACGGTAACTCCGCGACGGGGGTGCTGGACAGGGCTGTAGAGGACCTCGGTGTCTCTGAGCGGGCCTTCTCATCGACGGACCTGATAGTCGTCATCGGCCTGATGCGCTCTCCGGACGGGGCGAGGTTCGAGAGGCGAGTCGTCGAGGTCGCGGAGGTGCGGCCCTGCGGTCAATCCGTCGAGCTCGTGCCACTGTTCACGACGCGCGGAGGATGCACATGCGCTATGCCAACCGACCAATTCAACCAGGACTGCAAGACAATCCAAGGGTGCTCGACCGCTCTGGGGTCGTCTCCCGATCATGTTCTAACCATAATCAGAGCGAAATCACACGCAGACCAGATCCTGGCAGAGGACGGGGGACCGGGCTCGATAAGCGACCAGTTCAGGACCAAGTCCAACGAGATCCTGACCAGCGGACTGTTCTGCCCCGAGGGTCCAGAGAAGGCATTGACCGCGTGGAAGGAGTGGGTCCGTGAGAAGCTCGCGCAGTAGCGTGCGCGCATCACATGCGTATGTGCGCGCGTGCGTCGCGCTTGCGCGTGCGTCCAAGCGCGCGCGAACGGCACGCGGTACCCTCGATGGCGCCGCAGGTTCTTCGGGGCTGGACTGCGCATTGTCTCTCTCAGGCCTGCCTATCGACGCAGGAACCGTCAATAGCGCATCTTTCATGGCCGCACTGCTGTCTGGGGCGCTCCTTGCGTCCGCATCGGTTCTATGCGTACTGCTGTGCGGATTCGAGGGCGCGCTAGCACTCATCCTCATGACACTCATGGTGCCATTGGTCACACGAGAGGTCATCAGGAGCTACCCGAAGATGCTGTCGCGAGGGATCGCCGCCGAGGTCATGAAGGATTCCACGGGCGCAATCACCCTGATGGTGATGTGCCTCAGGAAGGAACCGTCGCTACCGAGCGCCATCGCCTTCTCTTGCACGAGAAATGACAGATTCACGGACGAGCTGCGGGCGTGTACCTGGGGAGTGATCATGGGAAGGTTCGCCAGTTTCGAGGACGCGCTGCACAACGTTGCCGAGCGATGGTCCCAGTTCGGAAGCGAACTTAGGACCGCAATCGATGCGCTGATAACTGCCTCGTGCGAGGCCACGGAGGACGGCAGAAGGAGAGCTCTGGACAGGGCCAACAATGCGTCTGTATTGGCCGTCAAACGCAGGATAGAGGAATACGCCCTCTCTCTCTCCACCCCGAGCATGGTGATGTTCGGGCTGGCGATCCTGCTGCCACTCATGGTAGGTTCCTTCCTCCCGATGCTGTCCTGGGACGTGTGGTCGTCATCATCTGGCGCGATGGGGCCTGACGTCGCAACAGAGCCGATCGGCATGGTGCAGGTGTCGTTCATAATGAACGCTCTCTTCCCTGCAATCGGGCTTCTGGTCGCTATGGGCTCCGTGACCAGACACCCGCTGGAATCGGCTGGCAACTCATCCGCCAGGATGTCGCTCGTATCCTGGAGAATGGCCGCAGTCTCTGCCATCTCCTCGTTCTTACTGGCCGCACTTGGGATTTTTCTCCTTCAAGGGGTTCAGGAGGCCGCTGCGATGATGCTCAGTGTCACTGTTCCCATGTCCGTCCTGCTAATATCCATCGGTATCAAGCACACCGATTCGCTGGGGGCAGAGCACGAGGCGTCCGAAGAGGCGCTATTCCGAACCGGTGCTAGGATGATCGAGGGGGAGAACTTCGAATCTGCTCTCTTTGAATCCTGCAGGGGCAGAAGTGGCTCGCTGAGGGCGTTCGCCGAGAGCAGCCTGTTGAGCAACTCGCAGGGGGATCTCCGACAACCCATAGAGAATCGAATGGGACGAAGCTCGGACACGCAGGCGCTTGAGGCCTTCGGCGTCGTGAAAGATGCTGCAATGAAAGACGAGCGCGCCGCCGGGCTGCTGGCCATGGACCTCGCCACCTACATACGGGATCTCAGGGAGACCGAGCGTAGCCTGCGAAGCAGGCTGAAGCCGACGATCTCGATGATGAAGATCACCAGCTTCGCTCTGGCGCCAGTTGTGCTCGGAGTCACGTTCGCGATGTACATGACCTTGGGCGCGATAGCGGGAGACGGCGCTGGCTCCCTGGACCCGGCCCTGTTCTTCCTGGTGCTCGGGGTGTTCCTGGCGGAGTCCAACGCCGTTGTCCAATACTTCATATGGGGAGTCGAGGGCAGGCGCACGAAGGAGTCCCTGGCCGTCTCGCTGGGGTCCTGCATGCTGGTGTCGGAGCTGATATACGTAGCGACCGCGATAATAGCTGGCTAGGCACTCGTGTCGCCGGGGATCACTTCTTCGGCTTAGTGGAGAACTTCTCCATATTCCTCTCGAGCAGCGCGAGCTCTTTGGAGTCGAAGGCTCGCGGGTCGACCGGGATGAGCATGATTGCCTGGCTCTGCGAGATATGGTCGTTGACCTGGTCGATGGTCCGGAGGACCTTGTTGAAGTCGTTGTTGGAGACGAGGTACTCGATCCCGTCCAGGAGTATTATGCCTCCAGGGTGCTCTTCGACGAACTGAACCAGCGTGTGGGTCAGAATCCCTAGGTTGGTCGGAGAGATGACGTCCTGACCAGCACGAGTGGCGAGCCAGAATATCGGGGTCGTCTCGAGCCCGTACTTCTGTCTGATGAGGTCGGAATGCTGTCTGCTGACAGCCATCCCTATCACCCTCTTCCCTTCGGAGTCGAGTGTCGACACGATGTTCACAAATGCATCGAAACTGATGTCCGGAGGAGACTCCTCCACGACGTACGAGTGTCCGGGGGTCAGGTTGTATTTCCTCGTGATACCGAGACCCTTCTCTCCAGCAGCCGCGGGAGCTCTGGCCTTCCTGGAGAGCAGACCCATCTAATCACTCCACATAGTAAGCACGGCGTTCAAGGCGATCTCGTTCGTGGGCTTCAGGAGGAAGTCCTTGGCTCCCGCCTCGAGCGCCTCACGAATCATCTTCTTGTTGATGATCGAACTCATGGCTATGATCTTCGTCTCGTGGCTGACCGAGAGCATCGCCTTGGTGAGCTCCACTCCCGTCTTTCCAGGGAGGATCATGTCCACGAACGAGATGTCCGGCCTCTCCTTCCTGAAGACCTGCATCCCCTCCTCGTAGTCCTTCGCCTCCACGATGTCGTGGAATCCCACGCGAACGAGGAGTTCGATCATCACCTTTCGGAAGGCCTCGGAATCGTCGACCACCAGTATCTTCAAGTTCTCACCGACTGCCAGCGTATAATCCACGTAAAACTATTTATGTTGTCGTCGAGGGGTGAGATGGGCAGGCAATTTGATTCCTGGCGCAAGGCCCTTCCTCCAGTTCCTTTCGGAGCACGGCCCCTGTTCAGGTTGCGTGCATACTTGGAAGGGACTTATATGCTACCCATCTCGTGCTACTATTGTCCGCCAGTCGTGATAAAGCTTACCCCGTCGAAGGACGTGCGGCCACGCACTTGCAGGGCGAAAATTGGGACAAACAATTATATACTGGCATGAAGATTATTCAAAAACGCCTTTTAGCTGATCAGTTTTCAGTGACGGTGTCCATTAATGACGAACATTGAGGATGTCAAGAAGGGGACGACGACCATAGGCTTGGTCTGCAAGGACGGAGTCGTGATGGCGACGGAGATGCGTGCCACAATGGGCACCCTGATCGCTCACAAGACGACTCAGAAGCTGTTCAAGATCGACGACAACATAGGACTCACGGTCGCAGGCGTCGTGGGGGACGCCCAGACGCTCGCTCGGTACATCACCGCAGAGGTTGAATTGTACAAGCTGAAGCGCGGGCAGCCCATGACGGTCAAGTCAGCCGCGACGCTGACGTCGAACATACTCGCCGGGAGCAGGTTCTACCCGTACTGGGTCGGCCTGATACTGGGCGGAATCGACAGGGATGGAAGCCATGTCTATGCACTGGACATGGTTGGTGGAGCCATTCCGGACGACTATGTGACCACTGGTTCGGGCTCTCCGTATGTCTACGGTGTCCTTGAGGACCACTATGAGAAGGGACTGAGCGTCAGTGACGGAATGGACCTCGCCATAAGGTCGCTCCACGCTGCGATGAAGCGCGATGCGGCTTCGGGCGACGGATACTCGGTGGTGGCAATCACGAAGGAAGGATTCATGCCGCTCGACGAGAAGGAGCTCCAGAAACGACTGTCAAAACTGAAGCTGACCTGATTCACAAGCATCAAATCAAGGCGTTTCTGCCGACAACAACTTTCGACATAGCTGAGTGACATAGATGGGCGTAGAGAAGATTCTAGAAGATGCCAGAGAGGCCGTCAGGAAGACGATACCGACCAACATCGAGATCACAGACATTGATTTCGAGGGGCCGGTAATTGTCATCTACACGAAGAACCTCGAGGAGTTCGCGCACAACAACGACTTAGTCCGCCAGCTGGCCCAGAGCCTGAGGCGCAGGGTGGCGATACGGCCAGACCCGACAATGCTGGCGAACACCGAGAACGCGGAAGAACAGATACGCAAGATCATCCCCGAGGAAGCCAAGATAACCAACATCTACTTCGACGACGACAGCGGCGAGGTGACCATAGAGGCCATCTCCCCCGGGCTTGTGATAGGCAAGCACGGAGCAGTCCTGAACGAGATCAAGAAGGAGATTGGCTGGGCTCCCAAGGTCGTGAGGGCGCCCCCGATACCTTCCAAAACGGTGAGCGAGATAAGGAACTACCTGCGCAAGATGCAGGATGAGAGGAAGGAGTTCCTGCGGAAGGTCGGCAGGAAGCTGATGCGCCAGCGCCTGAACGAGGAGACCTGGCTGAGGGTCACTTCGCTCGGCGGCTACAGGGAGGTCGGAAGGAGCGCTTCGCTGCTGACGACCAGGGAGAGCAAGGTCCTAATCGACTGCGGGGTCGCAGTGAGCGCGGACAATGGTGGCTCGACGCCGTATCTGCACGCTCCCGAGTTGCAGCCTCTGGATTCGATAGACGCGGTAGTCATCACGCACGCGCACCTCGACCACTCAGGCTTGGTCCCAGCGCTATTCAAGTACGGATACGAAGGGCCTGTATACTGCACGACCCCCACGAGAGACCTGATGTCTCTGCTTCAGCTGGACTTCATCAAAGTGGCCGTAGGAGAGGCCAAGAAGGCACCATACGAGTCGTCCCACATCAGGGAGGTCGTGCTGCACTGCATCCCGCTCAAGTACGGAGAGACTACGGACATCTCGCCTGATGTGAGGCTCACGTTCCAGAACGCCGGCCATATCCTCGGATCGTCCATAGCGCACTTCCATGTGGGTGACGGTCTGTATAACATAGCATTCTCCGGAGACATCAAGTTCGAGAAATCATGGCTGTTCAACGCAGCTGTGAACAAGTTCCCGAGACTGGAGACGCTTGTCATAGAGTCCACGTACGGTGGATATCACGACATGCAGCCCAGCAGACAGGACGCCGGGAACCAGCTGAAAGAGATAGTCAGAACGACGATCAACAGGGGCGGAAAGGTGCTCATCCCGGTCTTCGCGGTCGGGAGGTCCCAGGAGGTAATGTTGGTCCTGGAGGATCTGATCAGGAATCACCAGGTACAGAAAGTACCTGTGTACCTCGATGGAATGATCTGGGAGGCGACCGCCATACACACGGCCTATCCCGAGTACCTCAACAGTCAGCTGAGGACCCAGATATTCCAGATGGGCGAGAACCCGTTCCTGTCGGACATATTCAAGAGGGTCGACTCATCCGAGATGAGGGAGACCATCTGCAACGACCCAGAGCCGTGCATCGTGCTTGCCACGAGCGGTATGATGAACGGCGGCCCTGTGATGGAGTACTTCAAGGGCTGGTGCGACAACGAGCTGAACACGATCGCCTTCGTCGGGTATCAGGCAGAAGGCACCATGGGTCGCAAGATCCAGAAGGGATGGACCGAGATCACACTCAACGAGCGTGGGAAGCCGATCCAGCTGCATGTCAAGATGGACATCGAGACAGTCGATGGATTCTCCGGTCACTCGGACCGCAGACAGCTGGTGAACTACGTGAGCACCCTCGAACCGAGGCCAGAACGCATCATCATCTGTCACGGGGAGGACTTCAAATGCTCCGACCTGGCGAGCACTCTGTACAAGAAGTTCGGAATCGAGACCCGTGCTCCGCTCAACCTTGAGACGATCCGGCTGAAGTAGTGTTCAGGGCCTGATTCCGAGTTTTGCGCACTTGTCGCCGACAAGGACGACCCTGCTGTCTTCTCGCTCCTTCAGGACCTCCAGGGATAGCTGTTCGGCAAGCCTGTTCGAGAACTCTCTGACCGAAGCGTGCGAGGGCATGTTGCTGGCGTTCATCCTAGTTCTCGAGTCCCCGACAAACACATATCCTTTCGGCTCGACAAAAATCGGCTTCGCGATTTCGTCAAGCCGCGCGTACTCCTTCTCCCAGCCGAGGTTCCATCCATCGATGAGGGTGTGTCTGATGACAACTCTCGTCGAGAGCGAGGGCAGCAGTTCGAGGGTCTGCATGAGATTCTCCCACGCGCGGTTCGTCTGCGGTACGCAGAGCCGTTCGAACACCTCCTCGTTCGGCGCAGCGACCGTCACATACAGCTGCGTGGGCATCGCGGAGAGCTGCTCCAGCGCCTTCGGGACCGAGCCGTTGGTCACCAGGAAGGTCGTCATTCCTTTCCTCTTGCAAAACGAGATGAACTCCCCCAGCAAAGGGTAAAGCGTAGGCTCACCTGAGAGGGATATTGCCACATGGTTCGGCTTCCTGGCCTCCTCCCAGAGACCGGAATCACATCTGGAATCCCCTTTGAAGCCCGATACCAGGAGCGCCTGCTCCCTCATACAATCCTCCAGAAGCTCCTCCGGCTCTGGATACCCGGACTCCCCGAACCCGGTCATTCCGTGGAACCTCCAGCAGAAGAGGCACCGGAAGTTGCAGATGTTCACGGAGGGGGTCATCTGCATGCATCTGTGGGATTCGATGCCGTAGAATTCCTCCTTGTAGCACGGGCGTCCGTGGATTAGTTTCTGGCGCATCCAGTGACACAGCTTGACCGCTCCAGTCCCGCCGATTATGCGGTACTGTTGTCTCTCCAGATGCTCCCTGGTCCTGACGTCCAGACGCCTCACATCCTAGAAATCCTTGAGCGATCTCTTCTCTCTCCCTGGCTTTGCGCGGTGTCTTCCAGGCGATTCATTGTCGTCCTCGTCCCCCAATCGTTCGTGGATCTTCGAGACTATCTCTCCGACCTGCCTGGAATCCGAGTCCAATCCCAGCAGAAAGCCTATGTCATCCTCATCCAGCCCGCACTTCACGCTCAGGCTGACAAGCAGATCGCTGTCGCGTCGCGTGACGGATGCCAGCAACGGCAGCACAGTGGAGTTGACTGCCCTCCTCGACATATGCAGATGTCCCTCGAGTTTCCGAGAGATCGAATCTCGGGCAGCCCTCGGGCCTTTTGCACGGGAGAGCATCATGAAGTGCGACGGGAACCTGTACTCACGGACATCGGGACGAACTCCGTGCTTCCTCGAGAGGGCCACCCCTCCCGTCATCATGTCCTTCGCGTAGGCCCACAGCCCGTAGTTCTGCGAGCGTCTGGTCCAGCCAAGGTAGATATCCGATCTGGCCAGGGCGTCGAAAGCCTCTGCCATGTCTCCGGGATCTCTGTACTCGAGGGGGATGTTCTCCTCAATCCACTTCTCAAGCTCGTCCGGCGTCTTGTCGATATCCAAGGTCGCATCCCTCGCGCCTTTCAGTGTCTTCGCCCCAAAGAGTGCCCGCAATGAATCGTCCAGCTCCTTCAGCTGGTTCCTCTTCCCCATGGCATCTGAATCCGACATGATGATGTCATCCTTCCCCTCAACCATCATCTGGAGGTCGTTCACTGCCGCTCGCATGTCCCCTCCGCAGTTCTCAGCAATCCTTGCAAGGACCTCCGCGTCAACACGGACCTTCTCTTTCCTCGCAATTGACTCCAGGACATGCACGATCGACCTGGATTCCAGTCGCCTGAAAGCCACTTTCTCGGTCAACGTCTTGATAGCCGAAGCCTTCCTTGTCAATTCGTAGTAGTCGTTGACGATGAGTATGATTGGCTGTCCAGAGTCCCGAATCGTATCGACAATCGCTTTGGCACCGCCTCGGTCCTGATTCCCGAAGAGATTGTCAGCCTCGTCGATAATCACCAGTTTCCTCTTGCCTTGCGTCGATGAGAGGTAGTCCCCGTTCAGCGTGAGGGTCTGCGTCAATGCACCCGCGCCGGCCACCCTCTGGATCGCGGCCGCGTTCCTGTGATCAGATGCATTCATTTCGATGAAATCCCAGCCCATGTCGTTCGCAAGGGCCAGTGACGCGCTCGTCTTTCCAGTGCCCGGGTCTCCCCTCAAGACGAGGGCCTTGAGCCTAGGGGTACCCCTGGTCCACGAATCGGCCCATCGTCTCATGGACCGGACCGCGTCCTCATTCCCGACTATCTCCGAGAGCGATTTCGGCCGGTACTTCTCGGTCCACTCGTCTTGCATCCGAACTGTGAGTCGCGCATCGCGTATTATAGACTAGTGCAAGTAGCGCGCGAAAGTGCACAGAAAGAACCGGCCTAGATCCACTGTTAATGTATAACATCAACAAAAATATACAAACTAGATAACGAATTAAAGAGTTTAGCAACTAACTATACATCATTGGGGACCACGAAGGAGTTCGTGTGATTGGCTGCCGATGCTGGAGCAATCACGCGATCCGCCTCGGTGTGCGGCTCGTCGCCCTCAGCCAACTCTTCCATTCCCGGAAGCGGGTGCTTCGAATACTCCTCCTTCCTGTCGTCGATGTCCATCGTCAGGTATATCGCGGTCACTTCGATGCTGGAATGGCCCAGATTCTGTTGCAGCGTCCTCAGATCTATGCCCGACTTGAGGGCAAAGACGGCGTGCGTATGCCGCAACACATGAGGATGTCTCTTGTCCTTGTCCAGGCCTATCCTGGCTCCGTAGTTTCCGATCAGCCTTTCGACCTGTCTCCTCGAAAGCGGACCGCGCTTGTTCGACACGAACAGCGGGTCCTTCCTTACCTTGCGGCTTCCTATGTAGTCCCTGAGCATCGACTTGGTCCAACTGTTCACGAGCGGCACTTTGCGACCTTCTTCGTGCCTCTTCGCTTCTTGGATCGTGATCTCTCCGGACTCGAGGTCCACGTCACCGATTGTCAAGGAGCAGAGCTCGCCGACCCTCATCCCCGTTTCGTAGAGAAGTTTGATAATGAGACGATCTCTCATTCGCTTAGGTGCCTCTAGCAGGGCTTTGAGCTCGTCCTGCTTGAGATACTTGCGCATGCTAGCTACCCATCCCTTCGTCTTCGGACGAATGTCCGACAAAGCATCGGTTTGTGCCTATTTAAAAATGTCGCATTTCCCGCCCAAAATGCCCTCAGCCGATCGGCGCCTCTCATACACCCCCAAAAAGCGGCGCATAATGGCCGATTTGTTGACGTTTTCAAGAAAACGGCATCCATACCGCCTCGTACCAGTCAACACGGCCTAAGGGAAACGTGCTAATTCATATCACGGAACTCACAAAAACACGAAAAACATCCTGAGGAAACGCGGAAGAAACCCCCGATGTGCGATAGATCGCGTCCTTCCCCCCGTAGGGGGGAAGAAAAACTCGTGAATTCCGTCAATACACTAAATAAATATAGCAATTAGCGATACCGAATAATCTATTTTAAAAATGACCAATAACATCGTCCGACATCGGCGGACACAATGACACTGGTTATCACGGCAACCCGACGGGACCGTGTTATGCTGTAGCACACTATGAACGTGAGGCAGCCCGCACTGATCCCGTTCCGCTAGATGCGATTGAAGTCTGGCCTGGCTCCGAGCCAGATGATGAACATGCGTGCTTGCTGGCACATCCTAGATTCGCCTGGCCACCAAGGATCTGGGGGGAGTCAACATGACCCATCAGATATACAATGAATTCAATTAGCAATAATTGACTTACGATTATACCTGCAAGGTATAATGAGCCCGAGACGTGGGCGAAATCATGCAACTCGCTCCACGCAGAGACACCCCCTCGAGAATCACACCTTGTTCATATTCTGGATCGCGCGTTCCTCATACGTGCGAACTGTCCTGAGGATACGGGCTCCCTTGCTGCGCTTCAGTAACGGCATCTCGCCCTGGAACTTGAATGGAAACATCCTCGTGAACGAAGACATGAAACGGGCACCTTTCTCATAGGACCTGGCGGCCTCTAGGAGGTATCTGGACTGCCTGGCAGTAGACCTCTTGGCCAAGTGTTTGAGGAACTGTCCGGAGAGAGTCCTGCCTTCCTCCACGCAAGCAGCAACGTAACTGTTACCCATGTAGTTCTGCCGCCCATCATCCGCTGTTTCAAGGACTTCCGCCCACGCTTCCAAGGCATCCGGGCCAGCAACGTAGTTCTTCTGCACTTCTACTGTGCCAGATGCGAAGTCTATTGCGCGCTGAAGGGCTTCCCTTCTCGCCTTCGCTGGTCGAATGCGCAGTCTCTCCCTGAAGTAGAACGCGTCAATGCACCCAGGCGCCTTCAGATCCTGATACGGCACTGGCTCTTCGGGTTTTCCAGGTGTGCTGAGCCCCCTGAATGTGCTGACCAGATAGGACTCCCCCTGGTATCCTTTCACGATGCCATACTCGGGAGCGACCAGACCCCAAAGAACTACAGGCCTCCTGTTCTGATCTATCTCCTTCTTGACGAGCCGGAATATACCCCTCACCAGTGCAATCTCGCTGGGGGTCGGCTTGCCCGCAATTGCTGGGTATGGGCGCTCATGTGTGAACAGGTCCAGCTTCCAGCCAAGGCTCTCAGTACCTCGGACCATCTCCCTGAACGTCTTCAAGTGGAGGGCGGTGGGTCCAGACGGGCAGGTTTCTCCTTTCGCAACGTTCACCAGGAACGAATATCCGGAATGTCCTCCCACGTCCATCGTTCCACACTTGACGCCCAGGTATCTCAGACAGCCAGACATGGCTCCCAAATAGGAAAGCCAGCATGGAACGTAGTAGACCTTCTGAATCTCGGTTCTCTCAACATCTCTAACCCCAGCGAGTGCGTCCGCGAATGACCTCGAGAGAGCCTCTCTTTCTTCCCGAGATCTCTTGATCGAGCTCCTATACGCATTTGAGGCTGCTGACAGAAGGTTACGGCCGTCCTGGGTCGTCCGATATGATCCTCTGGACACGCGTTCGACCAGGCCAGACTCTGCCAATTGGCTGACGTGGTTCATGAGAGCTGTCTTCGACAAGCCAGTCACATTAGTCATGTCCACCAAATTCGAATCCCTCTGCATGCAGACGGCAAGGACCCTCACTCGCGCTGGATTGGCCAGTGACCTCAGCAACTCCGCCAATGGTTCGGCTGATCCAATGATCTGGCTCCTCGATCCGTAATCACCTTTTCCTGCGATTCTAGGGTTCATAACGCATCGAGAACCGCACGGAGTCCTGAGCACTTAATGGTTTTGAATTCTGTGAATATTGGTGCTAAAATAACTGAACTATAATTAAAATTGGGTAACCATATTATTATCAATAACAGATAAAAATAGGCCCGCCGACCGACAGGACCTGCGCGATGAAATGAGCGAAAAAGAAGGACGGAAAAGAACGGGGCCGACCGGCCCCATCTAATTGGATCAAGAGTTTTACATCATTCCGGGCATACCGCCCATTCCGCCCATGCCGCCCGGCATCCCGCCGCCCGGGGGTCCCCTCTCACCTGGGCTCATGCGCTTCGACGCTATCACGTCGTCAATCCTCAGGATCATCGAAGCCACCTCGGTCGCAGACTGGATTGCCTGGGTCTTGACCCTCATGGGCTCAATGACCTTCGCGACGAGCATGTCGGAGACCTTGTTGTGCAGGACGTTCACTCCGAAGTTCTTGCCCTCTTTCTTGTTGTTGTGAGCGTTCTTCAGCTCGATCAGCACGTCGATGGAATCCATGCCCGCGTTCTCAGCCAGCGTCCACGGTATGACCTCGAGGGCCTCTGCGAACGCCTCTATGGCAAGCTGTTCTCTTCCTCCGACGCTCTGACCATAGTCCTTCAGCCTCAGCGAGAGCTCGATCTCAGGTGCGCCTCCGCCGGGGACCACAACGCCGTCTTCGACTGCGACCGCAACGACCTTCAGCGCGTCATGAAGCGCGCGCTCGACCTCGTCGACCACGTGCTCAGTGCCGCCCCGGATGAGGACAGACACGGCCTTCGGGTTCTTGCAGCCAGTCACGAATGTCATGTCGGAATCCGATATCTTCACTTCCTCGACCTGCTCTGCAGCGCCCAGTTCCGACGCCTTGAGGTCGTCGAGGTTCGTCAAGACCTTTCCACCTGTGGCCTTGCCCAGCTTCTCCATATCCGACCTCTTGACTCTCCGGACGGCGTAGATGCCCTCCTTTGCCAGGTAGTGCTGGGCCAGGTCATCTATGCCCTTTTCGCATATCAGAACGTTGGCTCCGGATTTCTTGACCTTCTCGACCATATTCCTGAGAGTCTTCTCCTCTTCGTCCAGGAACTTCTGCATCTGCATCGGGTCCCTAATCTGAATCTTGGCCTCCACCTCGGTCTTCTTAATTTCGAGAGCGGAGTCGATCAGGGCGATCTTCGCGTCCTTGAGGACCTTCGGCATCCTCGGGTGGACTCTCTCCTTGTCCAGTATGAGTCCCTTGATGAGCTTCGTATCGGACACCGCGCCACCGTGCTTCTTCTCGACCTGGATGTTGTCGATGTCAACGCTGTAGATGCCGTCCTGCTTCTCAGCGACCGATGCGACCGCATCGACGGCGATATCCGCCAGCATCTCGAGTTCACCGCCGACTCCCTTGCCAGTCATCGCGGTCTGTGCGACGAGCTTCAGGGTCTTCTTGTCGGTGGGCGAAACATGGACTCCCATGTTCTTCAGGATCCTGATCGCCTCGTGGGAAGCGAGCCTGAAGCCGTTCGAGATAACCGTGGGGTGCACGTTCTGCTCGATGAGCGACTCGGACTTCTTAAGAAGTTCTCCCGCGATGACCACCGCAGACGTGGTGCCATCGCCGCACTCGTTGTCCTGGGTCTTCGCGACCTCGACGATCATCTTCGCCGCAGGGTGTTCGACGTCTAGTTCCTTCAATATGGTTGCTCCGTCATTCGTGATGACGATGTCACCCATGCTGTCCACGAGCATCTTGTCCATGCCCTTCGGACCAAGGGTGCTCCGCACGGAGTCCGCGACCGCCTTGGCAGCCATGATGTTGTTGCTGTGAGCAGTCTTTCCGCGCGTCGATTCCGTGCCTTCTTTCAGTACAATAACCGGTTGGCCTCCCAACACTGTAATGCCTCCGAGTTCTCGAATATGCTAGGACTTCTATATAAAGCTTATTCCATCCAATGCCAACAAGCAACGATGGTCCGAATGCAGGCCTAGAACGCATCGAGGAGCTCGATCCCCCATCGGTCGCATTCCTTGAGGAGCGTTGCGCGAGTCCTGAAAAGCCTCGAAGCTGGGGTCTCCTGAGACATGCGAAGCTGGGGAAGACAGTCCTTCAGGCGCTTCATCGCCAGTGGACGGGGGTTGAACTTGTCCCACATTATTGTGCCCACATACGCATCGTGTGCGGACGAGACGAGATGTTCAAGGTCGGCGTCGGAATCGCCCACTCCGGGTATGATCGGAGCAGCCATCAGGTACGTGCGCACTCCAGCAGCGTTCAGCTCGCGGAGCATCTCGAACCTGCGCTCCGGTGGCGGGGCTCCCGGTTCGAACACCGAAGCCATATTCTCGTCGATGATGCCTATGCTCACTCCTACTTCGGCCTTCTGGTAACCCTTCAGTATGTCCAGGTCACGAAGGACCAAAGCAGACTTCGTGAGTATGCTGACGCTGGCATCCATCTCTCTGAAGGTTCGAAGACAGGCCCTGGTGAGAGCATATCTCTCCTCTGCGGGCTGATACGGGTCGGTGACGGTGCCAATCCCATAGACTCCGAGAGCACCTCGTGCCAGCTCCTTCTTGAGAAGCCTGGGAAGGTTGACCTTGACCTCGACGGACGACCCCCATCTTGTGTCCGTCCTGTATCGCGTGACGTCCTGGGCGTAGCAGTAGAGGCAGCCGTGGGCGCAGCCCCGATAGGGGTTGACCGCCCAGTCCAATCCTGGTAATCTTGACGGAGAAATCGCCGTCTTGCAGTCAATTACCTTGAGGTCCATCTCAGGTTACCCCCAGAGCTGATCTATGCGCTTCTGATACAGCACGTCCTTCAGAACCGCGCTGTTCCTGATCCACCTTGACATCGGTATGTCGAGGACCGTAGAAACGTGTGCGAGCGCATCCTTCAATGCAGGGAAACGCTTCGGCTGGCTTCTCACGGCCGCGCGCACTGTTTCCCTGACGCTCCACACTCCCACGGGCAGAATGTATCCAGGATGAGCCTCACGGAGTATGACTACTCCCGCCTGCCGCCTCTCCCTCTGAAGCAGTTCGTTGACCGCTAGGCGCGCGGAGTAGTAGCATCCCCCGATGCTTGCGTATGTCGTCCTTCCGTCGAAGAACTCGTGGTCGCCCATTATCGCTATCCTGTTGCCGTAAGGATTCCATGCAGTCTTCGGATACCAAGCCTCTATGAGCTCGTACTTCCAGCTCGTCGGCATCATGATCACGGTGTACCTGTTGTCCAGACTCCTGGATTCGTACACGCGGTACTCGTTGATCGTTGGGAACGTCTTCGTAGTCTCCAGCATATGGAGGCCAAGGTTGGAGTCCACCGCTGTAATGCTCCAGCGGGTCGGGACGAACTTGCGCCTCTTGCCCATCCCGAACGCGCCCACGCTGAAAGCCCTCTGTATCTGGGACACGAGAGTTCCGTTACCGTAGAGAGACACGATCGCATCTCTCGCCTTCAGGTCCGTATCGAAGTACGCCTTCTCCAGTCTCGTGTCGAACCTGTAGTTCGAGACGTCAAACTTCCTCAGAGGGGCGGACGGCCCGAAGGGCTCAATATCGCTGTTGACAGTGAGTTTTCCTGTTGGTTTTCTCTCGAACTGGGCAAACACGTCCGGAGGTGTTCTCGCAAGAGCCAGATCCCGTGTCTTGACGACCAGCTTGTTCGGACTCTCCACGTCGTGAACCTTCACTGTGTGCATGCCCCGCACCATGGTCGAACGGAAATCGATGATGTCATCGATTGTAAGGTGGCCCCACCGTTCCGGGGTATCCATCATGGAAGTGTCGCCGTGGTAAGGTGGTATCATGGGACCTATGGAAACGCTGGGATATCCGAACCTGCCCACGAATACGCTTGGGGGACTGGCTCCATCTATGTCGGTCCTGTCGATCTGCCGACTGATCTTGGACGCAGAGTAGAAACGAGCCACCACGGAGCACCGGTCTTTGCCGCAGAGCATCCTCGAGCCTTTGCATAGGACGCAGCGAGCGGATGCCGAGGAGGCGCCATCTAGGGATAGTATCTCCTCGAATAGAGACGCGTTGTCCACCATTGACTTGGAGCGGCTGACCTGCGATAGATCCATCCCGCATTCGTAATCACTGGGGCTGTTAATAAATGGCGCGCTGGACGAGCGAAAGTGCGAACAGGCCTGACATCCAACAACACCTTGCAGGCCAAAGTAGAAATATCGATGAAACCTTCATACGCCCCAGTAGTCGGGTCGGGGGATCTGTTACATCATGATGGAAGCAGTGATATCGCTCAAAATCCCGCAGAATTGGATGAGCGAAATCCCGGAAAAGCACCCTGTCACTATCAAGGTCATAGACAGGGTTCCATACTCCGATAAGGGTGTCAAGGATCTCGTCGAGATAGCTGGCCCTCAGGATGTGCTGGAGGAGGTCCTCAGTGACATCAGGAAGAATCCGACTGTCTCGAAGGTCGAGACCACGATGACTGAACGTGGAAAGCTCATCGGAGCCGTGACCACTGCGAGATGCGACATCTGCAGGATTCTGACGGACTCGGATGTGTTCCTCATCTCTGCCGAGACCCGGGACAACGGAAAGGTGGACTGGACCCTGGTCCTCAGCGATAAGGCTGTTCTCAAGGGGATTTTCGACCACCTGAAGAACAAGAGTGTGGAGGCGGAACTGGTCAAACTGACCAAGATCGATGACAAGGAGAGCCTCACTGAGAGGCAGGACAAGATCACAAAGGTAGCCTTCGAGCGAGGATATTTCGACTATCCGAAGAGGATAAGCCTCAGGGAGCTCGCGCGGATGTTCGATGTCTCACCCTCGACGCTGTCGGAGATACTGCGGAAGGGCCAGAGGAAGATCGTGTTGGACTACTTCAAGAAGCAGCGACAGACGATCTGACGACCCAGAACACAACTGCGTTAAGTTAATCTAATGCTGCTCGAATGGCCGGACACAGAAACTGACTCCAGGGGACACTCAATGCCGAAGGAAAAAGAAGTAATCGCCGCTCTCAAGCAGATCATAGATCCCCATTCCAACGTGAGCGTTTATGACATGGGTTTGATACACGATCTCAAGGTGTCGAAATCCTCGGTGAGCCTCACCTTCAGACCGACGAGCCAGTTCTGTCCGCTGGGCGCTCAGCTCGCGCACAACATCAAGAGAAGGCTGAAGCAGCTGGATGGTACCGAGAAGGCCGATGTCAAAGTCGTGTGCCATGTCCACGAACAGATGATAAACAAGTCGCTCTCGAAAGACTGAGAGCCGCCCGCGCTTGCTCCTGAAGTCTGTTCTAGTATGATCATGCTCCGAACTTCTTGGCTCTGTCGGCCATCCCCAGCATGATCGGCATCAGATCCATGCCCCGGATACGTCCGAGGGCGCCTGAAGCGCATGATATCTCATCGAACTCCTTGACCCCGTCAACTCTCGCGCCCCCTCCAGATATCGACAGCGGGACCGGATCCGCGCTGTGTTCGCGCAATGAAACCGGGGTTGAGTGATCACAGGTCACAGCCACTACAACGTCCTCGTGGATGTCCTTGAGGATCAGTCCGAGCATCATGTCAATGTTCTCGACGATGCGTACCTTGTTCCTGAAATCCCCGTCATGGCCGGCGATATCGCCTGCCTTCACATTGACGAAGACGAAGTCGTTGGATTCCAGGAGCCTCAGCGTCGCTTCGCCCTTAGCCACATAGTCAGTGTCCAGACCACCCGTGGCGCCCGGTATGTCGGGCACATCCATTCCGACCAGCCTGCAGATGCCTTTGACGAGAGTGACGCCGGCCACCGCAGCGCACTTCAGACCATACATCTCCGACAGAGGCTCCAGCTCCCTTATGCTTCCCGAACCTCTCGGCAGGATGGCGTTCGCGGGCGGAAGGCCCTCTTTCACGCGCTGGATGTTGATCGGATGTTTCTGGAGCAGCTTCGAGGATCTCTTGACGAACTCGTTGACGACCTCGGCCGTCTTTCTCCCGGCTGGATCCAGTGCCTTGGAGAGCAGTATCTTCTCCTCGGCATGCGGGTCGACATCTGTCACACGGTGGTCGAGTCCCTCGCCACGGAGCACCAGCACTCCTCTGTGCTCCGATCCCTCCTTGAAGATCACCTGGACTCCGGATATCTCCATGCCGGACACTGCGGCAGCGAGCTCCGCTGTCCCTTGCTTGATCCTGCCAGCACGCCTGTCGAGGACCTTCATGCCTTTGTCGACGGTCGCGAAGTTGCATCTGAAGGCCACATCGCCCTTCCGAAGCGCTATTCCGGCTCCGGCGGCCTCAATCGGACCCCTTCCCGTGTACACCTTGTGAGGGTCGTAACCGAATAATGCCAGATGCGCAGTGTCGCTCCCTGGGATGACCCCGTGCCCAATAACGTCCATGGTCCCGCTGATGCCGTGCCTCGCGAGAGCGTCCAATGCGGGCTTCTTCGCTGCCTGAAGAGGAGTCTTTCTATCATGCTCCTTGACGGGTCTGTCGGAGAGACCGTCGCAGACCACGAGGAGCATCTTCTTCGCTGGCATGGAACCGAGTTCAGAATGTTCCGGGCCGTAATTAATGCTCCCACGTCACGGCCGGTGACGACCGAGCGCCGAGGGGGAGATTTGAACTCCCGTGGTGACAAGCACCAGTAGCTCTCGAGGCTACCGCCTTAAACCGAGCTTAGCTACCTCGGCAACCAGCTGGATGGAAAGCGTTATTACGAGTGCCCATATTAACGCTGTCGGTAAGCTGATGCGAGTCACTCTGCACCTTCTGCCGACGAGGAAAGAAACCCGAAGGATCGAGCTACAGAAGGGCGCCACGGTCGAGGCGGCGATACGCGCACTTGGGCTCCTGCCTGACGCCTGGATCCCCATACGGGGCAACGATCCCTTGCCTCTGGACGAGCCCCTCGAAGACGGCGACGAGGTGAAGCTCATATCTGTGGTCTCCGGCGGGTGATTGTCGACAGACACTGGCTGGGCTTATTCTTAATTATTATTTGCGTGAAGGAAAAGTATTTAATCGAGGGCGTCTTAGTACTGTCGAAGAACAGCGCATCAACCTTCAATTGACATCTCATCATATAATCAAGTGAATGTCATGGAGGCGAGGACCGCACGGATGCGGCCGCTCTGCCTAACAAAGTAGATGTCTGCCGACCACCGAGAGCACTGCGCAGCTGGTAGCTGAGCAGTGGATCGGAGAAGAGGCGAAAGCCGGTCGACGAAGCTGTTTTTCAGACAAGGAGGGAAACAATGGATATAGATCCAAGTACAACGAAATACTTGATCTCAGCGAAGCTGTCGACGGACGGCATAGTTGAGAAGCCAGACATCGTGGGCGCGATTTTCGGACAGACTGAGGGACTGCTCGGCGACGAGCTGGACCTAAGGGACCTTCAGAAGAGCGGAAGGATCGGCAGGATAGAGGTGGAAGTCTCGTCCACCAAGGGCAAGTCGGAGGGCATAGTCTACGTCCCTTCGAGTCTAGACCAGGTCGAGACGGCCATTCTGGCATCCTCGCTCGAGACGATCGACAGGGTCGGACCCTGCAAAGCGAGGATATCGATCGAGAAGATCGAGGATGTTAGGGTTTCAAAGAGGAACAAGATCGTTGAGAGAGCTAAACAGCTGCTCAACGAACTGATGAAAGCCTCGAAGGTCAGCGGAGTGGACCTCGCGGACAGCGTCAGGCAGTCAGTGCAAATCGAAGAGGTCATTCACTATGGCCGAGAGCGGCTTCCCGCCGGCCCGAACATAGACGACTCCGACGCGATAATAGTCGTCGAGGGGCGGTCGGACGTCTTGAACCTGCTCAAGTACGGCATCAAGAATGTCATAGCTGTCGAGGGGACGAACATTCCCCAGACCATAGTCGAGCTGAGCAAGGAGAAGGTCGTGACGGCCTTCGCGGACGGCGACAGGGGCGGCGAGCTCATACTGAGAGAGCTGCTTCAGGTTGCCGAGGTCGATTTCATTGCGCGCGCACCCGGAGGGCAGGAAGTCGAGGAGCTCACGCAGAAGCAGATCGTGAAGTGCCTGAGGAACAAGGTGCCCGCGGACCAGTTTGCAGAAATGTTGAACATACAGGGTCCTTCGACCAAGAATGGTGAAAAAACAAGCAGACGGGAAGAAGACCGCGGGGACCGCAGGAGACCGGATGAAGACCGCGGCAGGCACGGCCGAGAGAGGGAGCAGAAGCCCCCGAGCAGATTCCAGGAGGAGAAGCCGGTCAAGCGCTTTTCACCTGAGCAGATCAGATGGAAGGGCCTGCTCGACGAGCTCAGCAACACCTCCAAGGCCAAGATACTGAACGCCAGCGGGAACGTCCTCAAGGAGGTGCATGTCAGCACTCTCGCGGACACTCTCAAGGAGAACCTGGAAGGCGTAACGTCCGTTGTGCTGGACGGCATCATCACACAGAGGATACTCGATATCGCGGTGGAAAAGAATATCATCTCGGTTGTAGGTGTTAAGTTGGGTAACATCGCCAAGCTCCCGACGAATGTCGAGGTGCTGACGAAGGAAGACCTCAGCTAATCACCGTGACCGAAATGACCACAGAGGAAGACTCGACCTCGAAGGTCCCCGAGCATCTCGAGGACCTGGACACCACCGAGGACATCAAGATCTCACACGACCCACTGGAACGGGTAGTCGGGCAGGAGGAGGCCGTGCGCCTAGCCAGGCTTGCCGCCTCGCAGAAACGGCACTTCCTGCTGGTTGGTCCCCCGGGGACTGGCAAATCGATGATAGCTCAGGCGCTTTCGCTCCACCTCGAGATGCCAACCGAGGAGATCAGGGTTGTTCACAACCCTGAGAACCCCGAGAAACCCATAGTCGAGGTTAGGACCAAGGTCGAGGTCGAGAAGGAGCTTGAGACCAAGGGCTTCGCAGAGGGGGAATTCATAGATCCCAAGGAGGCCCCGGTGAACGTCGCAGAGCGGCTGGGTTACAGGTGCGCCAACTGCGGCACATACTCCTCTCCCAGGGATGGATTCTGTCCAAAGTGCTCAAGGACCAAGGCGGCGCAAGTCAAATCGACCCCAAACAATCCGTTCGGAGATCTCCTGGGGGGGCTCGTCGAAGTGACCATGGGTCAGCTTGGCGGAAGGGACCGCGTGACGACCACCAGGAAGCGGTTCGGGAAGGAAGAGGTCGTGGTCTTCGAGCGAGCTGGCGAGATGATCAAGGTGCTCGACCAGCCAGCCCTCGAGAAGAGGCGCGAGCTCGAAAGGGAGAGCCCCAAGAAGGTCATCGTGCCAATCGGGAGGAAGCCGTTCATTCTCGCGACAGGTGCCTCCGAGGTCGAACTGCTAGGTGACGTGAGGCACGACCCGTACGGAGGACATCCGCAGCTCGGCACTCAACCGTACGACAGGGTCGTGGCGGGAGCGATACACAGCGCCCATCAGGGTGTGCTGTTCGTGGACGAACTGCCTCATCTCGGCCATCTCCAGAGGTTCATACTGACGGCAATGCAGGAGAAGCGGTTCCCCATCACAGGGAGAAACCCCCAGAGCGCCGGGGCGAGCGTGCGCGTGGAGAGTGTGCCGTGTGATTTCATATTCGTAGGCGCGTGCAACATCCAGGACCTTCCTCACATACTCTCACCGCTCAGATCAAGGATCAATGGCGGAGGGTACGAGGTCCTCGTAGAGACCGTCATGCCCGATTCCGAGTACAACCGGTTCAGGATAGCCCAGTTCGTGGCCCAGGAGATCGTGATGGACACGAGAATACCTCACGCGACGAGGGCGGCCGTCCAGGATATCATCGAAGAGGCGCGGAAGAGGGCAAAGGTCATCGACAACAGGGACAAGTCCCTCACGCTAAGGCTCAGGGAGCTCGGCGGGCTGGTCCGCGCTGCGGGCGACGTCGCGGTCGTGGAGCAGGCGACGCTCATCGAGCCAAGGCACATCAAGGAGGCCCTCAAGCGTGCCCGTCCCGTCGAGGAGCAGATCAAGGAGCGCTACGGGAGCTACATGGCAGGAGTGTCCACTGATGTCAGCACCTCCGAGAAGGAATCCTCGCCATACCACTACTGGAACTACCATGTCCATGATGACAAGAGGGGCTACAGCTAAGTTTCTGGCTCAGTTCTGCAGGCTCTTCATCATCTTCCAGGCATCCTCGCCGTTGCTGTAGAAGTTCTTGAACTCACCGAAGACTGCGAAGCCATCGCGCTCGTAGAAGGCGAGCGCGCTCTTGTTGCTCTTCCTGACCTCGAGGACTATCGTGTCGTAACCCTTTGCCCTGCAGCTGGCATAGAGCTCCGACATCAGCACCTTGCCGAGCGATCGCCTCCTGCTCTCGGGAAGCACGGCGAGCATGAGCACGCGCGCGACCTTCTGCCCAGTAGGCACTGCTGCGACGAACCCGACCACCTTCCTGTCCTCCGTGATCACCAGAAATCCTTCTGCCCAGAGGTTGTGGACGGTCAGGTACAGGGACGGCGGATAGTTCTCACCCAAGGACTGGTTGACGACCTCCGCGACCTGAGCAATGTCCGTCGGAGAGAACTGCCGAACGAGAGCCATGCGGCCCGTCAATCAGGTAGCCTATGATTAACCTTGCGCGCGATGAGAACCCCAATGACGCATCCTGTGGCACACAGCCCGGCGAGCAGCCATCCGACGTGTGTTTCGAACCATGTGCGTGATTGTTCGTCATAGGCGGGGAGAACTGTGAATCGCACGACGTCTGTGTCGCGATTGCCCCAGGGGTCTTCGACAGTCAGGACTGCTTCGTGTTGGCCAGGCTTGATCGCGAAGAACTCCAGCACCGGAGCGGATCCGTCTTGCTCCCCGTCCGAATAGAGGTCCCACGACCACGATGAAATGACACGATTGTCCGTTGAGGAGCTGCCGTTGAGAATCGCGCGCTCTCCGAGGCGCACGACGATCTCCTCTCCCGCATCCGCGACTGGAGCGGTCTCGTCCCCGTCCCAATCGATTTGAAACACACCGGAGAAGAAAGAAGCCATCTCAGGCGAGTCGATCACGAGTGCGAGTTCCCTGTTCCTGGCGAAGGAAGCGAACACCCAATTGTTGCTGGATATGACGCTCAGCCGCTCATCTATCACCATCCCCTTGTTGTGCAGAAGATCGACGGGTCCGGCGGAGTCCATCATCCGGAACTCGCCCGTGCCGACGGAGCCAGCGGCAACAGACCGCAGGTAGTCGCACGTGGCTGTGTTACGTTCTTCGTTGAACCAGCTCGAGTCAAAGAGCGCTTTCGCGACGAAACCGTTCTGGAGCACGCCGGCGATAGATGAAACGATGGGGCTCGTTGACGGGGCTTCGCACCACCTCGTGGACCAGTAGAGGTCCGTCTGGAACTGCTCGCTGAGAACGGACCGTGCGCCGGAGAGGAGGTCGCATAGGAAGGGCTCGGACCACGAGCAATCCGGAGACACATACACCCGTACCGTAGACGGGCTCGCAGATTTCAGCGGCTCTATGACCCTCGCGAACGGGGAGGACTGATTTGCAGGCGGGAGAGCAGCAGACGCGTCATGTCTCGGATCGAGGCCCCACAGATGCACATCCGGCCTTGTGATCCTTGAATCAGACTGAAACATGCTCTCGAGGTGTGAGGCTACGCTTTGGTCCGAGATCGTAACGCCCCAACCCCTGTTTCCAATCAGCTGGTCAGCTGGGAACGCAGTCTCGACGAAGTTCTCGGAGAGAACGACAGATTCACGTCCATCGAAGACCGCGTACTTTGCATGCAAGTGACCAACATGCTGGACTACATCGTCGCTCAGATTGCCCGAGAGAACACGAACTTCCGCCCCGCAGTTGGCGAGCACTGAGAGCTGGTTCTTTTCCTCGGGGCTCAGCCCTCCGACCGGAGCTCCATCTACGAGTAACTTGACCGCAACCCCGTGGGACAGAGCGCCCACAAGGGACCTGCAGATGGCTTCCGAGGAGAACTCGTACGCGCACAGCGTCGCGCTGTGCTGGGCTCTCTCGATGCAATCGGTCAAAACTGCCAATGACGAGTCGGGGCTTGTGAACGCTGTGATCTGCCCGGGGCCCAAATCGGTCTGGAACGTCTGCAGTTCCGTGTAGCCGTAGCGGTATTCACGGAAGGGAGCCCAGTCGAGCCAAGAATCGGTGTCGCAGTAGCTAGGGGGAGACGGGACTCGCCGGAGCACTTCCCCTTGTCTGGGCACGGGAATCGGGACTCCCGACCAGGATTCCATCGTTTCGGTCGAGTTCCCGTAGCGTGCTGCATCAACAATCCCGCCGCGAGGATCAATGAGACACAGAGAATCCCCTTGATCGCCCATTCTGAAGGTCCCGGTCACCTGAGTCTCGGGAGACGTGCCGTTGTCGAGCGACAATGTCGGCAGTACACCGAACGTTGCCTGATACGAAGATGAATTGAAGGACATCGACGCGCGGCCGCCTGGAGGGACCCAGCAATCCTTGCTAATGAACACAGTACCCTCACCGTCGGATACAGACCAGTTCCTCAAATTCAACGGCACGCCGCCAGCGTTGAAGAGTGCGACGTACTCGTCGCTGCACAGACCGCGCGGGTAGAACTCGAGTATGAGCATGGATGCTGAAGCCCCGGAAAGGGAGCTAGCGGCAGCATCCTCAGAGGTTTCAGGGTGATACGGCGCGAACGTCACGAGGCAAAAGAGCAAGGCCGATGACACCACCACGATACGTGCGCGCCGCATCGTTGCTGCGATGATGCACACGCTCAAGACGAGCGCTGCTACACGTACGCTTCCGTCAGCGCTTCAGCCCGGACACTAGGTCGAGGAGGACCGCCTTCCGATCCTTCGCCTTCACGACACCGCTGGCCAAGAGCACGCCGTCGGCTCCGAGCTCAAGGGCCTTGGCCACGTCTCTCCCGTTCTTGACCCCGGCCCCGCAGAGAACACCGACATCCTTTGAGATGCTCCTGATGGAGCGGACGGTCTCCGAAACAATGCTCGGGTTAGCGGTCGTCACGGATATGTCGCCTCCGATCAGCTCCGGCGGCTCGATGGCGACGAAGTCAGGCTCCATTGCAGCACACGCCTTGCTCACAGCCAGGTTGTTCGTGCAGACAATCGACTGGAGCCTGCTGGTCCTGGTCCGATCTATGAGTTCGTGTATCTCGGCGATCTTGAGACGCCTTTCAGAATGGTTCACGAGCGTCCCGGAAGCCCCCGACGCCTTGGCGTTCTCCACTGTCACATGTCCAGTCGTGCTCCCCGAGGACACTGCATCGAGGTGCTGAGCGAACACCGGTATCTTCACCTTCGACGCGACAATGGCCAGATCCATGAGCGGAGGGGCGACGACTATCGAAGCCCCGGTCTCAGTGGCCGTCTGCTCGCATAGAATCGCGAGGGACATCGCTCCCTGTCCGCTCGCCTCCTGATAGGTCTTGAAGTTGACCACGATGACGGGCTTCCGGACGCTCAGACCATCCACCTCATTCGAGCGGCTGCATCCTCGGCTCGAGCTTCTTCAGTATCTCGGGTCTAGTAGTGTACTCGAGGTCCTCAGGCGAGACTATGCCCGGCATGAATGGTCCGTGTCCGCGCATGTAGATCGACATCTCCATGGCCTTGTTCCGGACGGGGTCCCATTCCTTGCCCGAGAAGTAGTCGATCGGCTTGTGGTCGCCCGGCTTGGAGCCCGGTGGCTCAGTGCCCTGGATCTTCCCGTTGGTGATCTGTATGCCCAGCGAACACACCCTCGGAGGGCCGTCATAGTAGGTCGGATCGGACTGGTCCACGCCGCAGGGGTACCAAGCACCGTAGTGCGAGCCCCTCATCCATCCGGCCACGAGCTGTGGAAACGCAAAAGGCTGCAGGACCTCGCCAGCGGCGGGAAAACCAGATTGGCATCGAACGAGCATCACCGGGTCATCCTTCCCAACATATTTGCCCGCCAAGATGTTCAGCTTCTCCGTGGATATCACGGCGGTTATGCCCAGAGTGCGGTGCATGACCCGCTTCACGGCATATCTCGTGGTGTCGCCTATGAGGGCAAGTATGTCGTAGAGTTCAGCTGGGGAACTCATGACAACCTTCTTGTGGTCCACGACGTCGACTATCTCGAGATCGTACCCAAGGTGAGCCCTTGGGTCTATGACGAGTCCCGTTGTGGTGAACGGGTCCATGAAGATCTTTGCCAATGGAAGCGAGTAGGCAGCAGGTCCACACTTGTCTGCCATGAAGACCAGCATCGGTTCGGTCGGGCGCTCTTCGAACTCCATCTCAGCAGCGCCTGGTCCCTGTCCACGAACGTTCCCGGAGAACGCATCCGTGAGCAGGTCCTGTCCTGCGGCGTACAGGTGCATCTTCTTCGCCTCGTTAGCTGCCGCCATGAAGACGTTCCATGAGAGCCCGTGAATCTCCTTGTTGTTCTCTCCCTTCCTGTGAGTCATCAGAAGCTGCATGTCGTCGCCGCAACGCGTCACATAGTAGTCGTTCAGTAGGCCGTCTCTTACGGCCTTCCCCAAGAGCTCCGATGCGACCTCCATCATCCTGGGATGCGGTCGGGAATGTCCCGCAATCGATCCGACATCAGCCTTTATCAGCGATACAGTAACCTTCTCAGGCATTTCGGCTTCCTCCAAACAGATTCGGCAGCTTCGACACGTAGGTCCGGCGGATAACTCCCTTGGCATATATTAACCGTTTCGAGTGAACCAGCTCGCCCAACAATCCTGGATCACGGACTCAGAGCCAGACCGAGTATCAAATCGGTGGGGCACGCCACAATCCTTACCTATGATTCGATTCAAGTGCAAAGGCTTAAACCCGCCCATAACTCTTCGATGCCTGCGAGTGAATAAGAGATGGGGTCCGTTGAGGAGCTCAGACCGATTTTCTCGCCCAAGTCCATCGCGGTCATCGGAGCCTCCAGAAGCCCCATGAAGATCGGCTATGAAATCGTTCAGAACATCCTGGTCCACGGATATTCCGGGAAGATCTATCCAATAAACCCCGAGGTCCCGGAGATCATGGGCCTGAAGGTCCAGCCCAGCGTGCTCGCCGTGAAGGACGACATCGACCTCGCGATAATCGCGGTCCCGGCGGAGGCGGTGCCCAAGGTGATGGTTGAGTGCGCCAAGAAGAAGGTGAAGGGAGTCATCGTCATCTCCTCGGGGTTCGGGGAGACGGGCGAAAGGGGCAAGGCTCTGGAAGAGCAGATCCTTCAGATCGCGCGCAAGGGCAACATGCGACTGATAGGACCGAACACACTCGGATACAAGGACCCGATTGACAAACTGGACGCTGCCTTTGTTTTCGGTATGCCACGGCCAGGTGAGATCGCGTTGATAAGCCAGAGCGGTGCCCTGTGCATAGGCATGGTGTACTACGCGAATGGCGAATACATCGGACTGTCGAGGGTCATCAGCGTCGGGAACAAAGCGGATGTCGACGACGCTGATCTGATAGACTATCTCGGCCAGGACCCGGCCACAAAGGTCATTGCGATGTACATCGAGGGCATCAAGGACGGGAAGAAGTTCCTCGACGCCGCTCGCAGGTGCCAGAAACCGATAGTCGTCATCAAGGCCGGGCGAACTCCCGCGGGCTCGGCCGCAGCATCGACTCACACAGGCTCCCTCAGCGGTTCGGATGTCGTGTACGATTCGGCCTTCCGTCAGGTGCACATACAGAGGGCGTACGATGTCATCGAGCTGTTCGACTACGCTCGCGCTCTTGCGTACCAGCCACCCGCTCTGGGTGGACGAGTCGGGATCATCTCCAATGGGGGTGGCGCGGGCATCATGACGGCCGACTGGTGCGAGTCGGTGGGGCTGAAGGTCCCTAACCTGACGAAGAAGACCATGGACGCCCTGAGACCGCACCTGCCATCAATAACATCAGCGAGGAACCCTCTGGATGTGACCGGAGATGCGAGATTCCACAGGTACCACGCGACAGGAAGCATCATGCTCTCCGACCCGAACATCGATTCCCTCATAATGGTCTGCGTACACGCCGGAATCGCCAGACCGAGAGAGTATGTCGGCGCTGTGATCAAGCTCGTTGAGGAGAAGAAGAACCTCAGGAAACCGATTGTCGCCTGCTGGGTGGGCGGTCCGGAGATAGACGAGGTCGTCCAGGAGCTGAGGGTCAAGAACATCCCCGTATACTCCTCCGCGTCGCGTGCGGCCAAAGCAGTGAGATGCCTGTTCGACGAGGGCAGGAGATTGGAGCTGGTCGGCAAGAAGAAGCAACCGAAGGAGAATCATACCTAGAGCCTCGACTGCTCGCCTGTGTCGACCTGACCGCACTACAAAGTATCAAATCCTGACTTGCTATCGCCCTCACATCATGCCACCTAAGAAGGGTATGTGGGCCACATCCGCGGCAGCCATCTCTGCGGTGGCTCTTTGGGGTCTCGCATTCCCCTTGATTCAGATCGGGCTTGAGAGCTTCTCGCCAATCATGCTCGGGTTCGTAAGATTCCTGCTCGCCTCGGGGCTGATGCTGGTTGTGCTCATCTGGAAGTACAGCATCGAGGAGATCGCGCTCGTCGTGCGGAGGGAGTGGAAACCCCTCTTGGCACTCGGCCTGCTCTACGTCACGATCCCGAACATCGCCCAGAACGTAGGTCTGCAGTACGGCACATCCTCAATCGCGTCCGTGATCCAATCGTCAGGCCCGGTCATGACGCTCCTGTTTGCGGTCATCTTGCTCAGGGAGAGGCTGACTGGCACGAAAGCCCTGGGCACCGCTGTCGCCATGTCCGGCACGCTCCTCCTGGTCGCGAGCGGAGGGATCTCCCTCGGTGACGAGGATTTCGTCGGCAACCTGCTCATTCTGATTTCTGCAACCTCGTACGGCCTCGCGTGGGTGTCCGCCAAGCGGATGCTGGAGCGGAGCCCGCCTTTCCTGATAATCGGCCTGTCGCTTGCATTCGGGACGGCAGTGTTGGCACTTGCCGTGCCCTTCGAGGGCGACATCAGGTTCGAGCTGGACTTCGATTCCATCGCGAACATCCTCACCCTCGGTCTACTGTGCGGCGCCGTGTCATCCGTGCTCTATCTGTCTTCCCTCGAACACGAAGAGGTCTCGAAGATGGCGTTCTTCATCTACCTCATGCCCGTGTTCGCCTCTGCGTTCGCGTGGGTCCTCAGGGACGAGGTGGTGGAGCCTTGGACCGCCCTGTGCGGGATGATCATCGTGATAGGCATAGTCATAGCCAACAGAAACGGCTCCGGGTCGAAGAGCGGCGAGTGACCGTCAAGCATACTGGGAATAGTCCCCGTGTTCCGTGAGGTCTTGGGGCTCGGGTTTGGCTGGTCGAATGTCGCCCGATGTCACTCCACGGTTGTAGAAAGACCTGAACATAACGGGGGCCAACATCGTCGATATGAATGCCATCAGCACGAGGATTGAGAACAGATACTGCTGGTCCGGGCCGATCAGGCCCGTCTCGAGCGCGAGCTGGGCGAACACCAGCTCGATGGCGCCTTTCCCCATCATCATCGAACTTATCGCCATGGATTCGTTGTTGCTCAGGCCCGACATCCTTGCGGGGAGGTAGGATCCGACGATCTTCCCGACCACGGCGATCGCGGTGATGGCTCCGAAAAGCGGGAGATGGTCTATGACCATCGAGAAATCGACTGAAAACCCGATGAACACGAAGAAGATCGGGGCGAGGAAGCCGATTGTCACTCCAGACAAGATGTCCTCCACTCGCGTCCAGATGCGAAGGCTGGTCCCGGCCTCCCTCAGCAACAGGCCGGCGATGAACGCGCCTATCACACCAGGCAACCCCGACCACTCTGCGAGAACCGCGAACATTATGGCGATCACGACGGCGACCGCGAAGGCAGCCTCCCCGGTCCGCATCCACCTGAGCAGCCGGTATATCCTGGGCACGACCAGCCGTCCGAAGAGAATGGCGAGGGCGAAGAACAGCCCGAAGCTGAGGGAGAGCACGAGCACCTTCTCGTTCGTTCGAGCTCCTTCGGCGCTGCCGAGGATGACGCCCAGCGTGAACAGGAGCACTACGTCCGTGATGAGAGCGGCGCTGATTATCGTGGCGCTCGTCCGGGTCTTCAGGACCTCCATGTCCTTCAGCACCCTGATCGTGACCGGGAGAGCTGTCACCGACATGGCCACGGCGACGAACGCCAGAGTCAACCCCTCGAGGTCGAAGAGCAGTCCCAAAGCGAGCCCGAGCACCAGCGGGAGAACGAGCCCAGACACAGCGATGAGGCCACCGAGCATGGACGAGGCCTTCATCAGCTTCGGCGAGAATTCGAGCCCGACGTACAGCATGAGGAAGAGCATGCCCAGGTCTCCCAGGTCCTTGATGAATTCGCTGCTGTACATGTCGTCGAGGTCATGGAAGATGAACCCCAGCACGAACGGACCGAGGACGATCCCTGCCAACATCTCGCCGACAATCGGTGGCTGATGTATGCGCGTGACGACCTCCCCGAACCCCTTGGCAAAGGCTATCATCAGTATATCATAGACAAGTACGATGAGATCCATCGAGACACCGGTCAGGGCTTTTCGACTGTGAATACTTGCGAGGTCATTAACCTTCGCGGGACAGGAAACGGCAGGCTCGTGGTCCGCCTCCTCAGCGGAACGGCACGAGAGAACAGTTAATATCCCCCGCTAGGTTATGCCGAAGCGGTGGAACGCACTTGCCCCAGTGGCAGCATATCGTTTACTCGAATCAGATCACTTCGGAACACTACGGCAAACAGATAACCGTCGGTGGCTGGGTCCAGGACGTCAGGAACCTCGGCGGGATATCGTTCCTGCAGCTAAGGGACAGGGAAGGAGTCATTCAGATCACGACGCTCAAGAAGAAGAGCAAGGAGCTCTTCGACCTCGTTGCTTCGCTTCCGAGGGAGTCGGTCGTCCTCATTACTGGAGCGGTCAAGGAGAGCAAGGAGGCAAGGGCTGGGTTCGAGATCCTCCCTGACAGGATAGATGTGCTGAACCGAGCAGAGGCTCCGCTTCCGCTCGGAGTCGTTGACAAGGTGGGTGCCGACCTGGACACCCGGCTCAACAACAGGTTCATGGACCTGCGGAAGGAGGACGTGAGAGCGATTTTCCAGATCGAGGCCAAGGCGATCGAGGGCATTCGACGCTTCCTCCTCGGGAACGGGTTCATCGAGGTGCACACCCCAAAGATCGTGGCCGCCGGCGCCGAGGGCGGATCGACCCTGTTCCCTATCAAGTACTTCGACAGGAACGCTTACCTGGCCCAGAGCCCGCAACTGTACAAGCAGAACCTGATGGCGACTGGATTCGACAGGATATTCGAGGTCGCACACGCGTACCGTGCGGAGGCTTCCGACACGATCAGGCACATCGCCGAATTCATATCGCTCGACGTCGAGCTCGCGTTCATAGAATCCTCCGAGGACATCATGGCAGTCGCCGAGGGGATCGCGGTCGCGGGCATCGAGCATGTGCGTGAGAACGCACAGAGAGACCTCGGCGTCCTCGGCGTGAAGCTCGACGCACCGACCGCACCCTTCCCCCGGGTGAAGTACAAGGACGCGGTCGAGATAGTGAAGGGCGAAGGCATGAGGATCGAGCACGGCGAGGACCTCGGCACGGAAGGCGAGAAGGCCCTCGGAGAGTACATGAAACGAGAGAAACAGTGTGAACTTTATTTCATCACAGAGTTCCCGACTTCTCTTAAGAAAGGAACTTTCTACGCCAAGAGATTCGACCAGGACCCGGAGACGACGGGATACTTCGACCTTGACTACCGCGGGCAGGAGATTGTGTCCGGGGGTCAGCGAGAGCACAGGTACGCGGTACTCACGGAGCAGATGAGGGAGAACAATCTGAACCTCGAGTCGTTCGACTTCTACCTGAAAGGATTCAGGTTCGGCATGCCGCCTCACGGCGGGTTCGGGTTCGGGGTCGAGCGGTACGTCCAGAAGATGCTGGGCCTGTCCAACATAAGGGAGGCTGTGCTATACCCAAGAGACAGGGCAAGACTCGTCCCGTAGCCGTCAGACCGAAACGAATGCTGTTCGAGCTGCCGACCGCGGACGAGATAGACTCGCTAGCGATCACGACTCCTCGCTTCGAGGTCAGGAAGTTCGAGTTCGACCTGAGCGGTCAGCCAGCCGATCTCAAGTACGCGCCCTGCAAAGGCCAGATCGTGCTGGTGATTGCAGGGAAGGGCGGCATCGTCCTTACGAGAACGGGCAAGGGGTCCGAGTGGGGCCTACCCACGGGGAGGATAGTCACAACCGAGGACATCGTGTCGGCCGCGAAGCGCATAGCGATGGAACAGACCGGATTGATAGTGAGGTGCCTCGACCTCGCTGCGATGTACGATGTCGTCTGGCACTATTCGGACATCACGATCAAGAGGCTGCACATCATCTACGCGGCAGTCACGGACGACGAGCCGTGTTTAAGTCAAGTTCCCTACGAGGCGCGGTTTTTTGCCACCCTCCCGGAGGAGATATCCGAAGACGAGGTAGCGTCCACAGCCGTGGGCGATTGCAGCACCAAGTAATTATTCCCCCTCGCCAATACTGCTCCGAAGGCGATGGGACGCATTTTTGAGCGTGAGCTCAAAGGGATTCTGCGCGCGGACGAGGACATGCTGGCCCGCGTTACGAAGACCTGCGAGGACGATGAGAAATCAGCCTACTATCGCATTCAGGAACGCCCCTTCATGGTCATCAGGGGCGCGGGTTCTCTCGGAGTGGACCTTGTGGCTATCAGGTCTGACCTGTCGCTGCCGATCGAAGTCAAGAGCTCCGTCAGCGACGTCTTGCGTTTCAGCAGGAACGAGAAACTCGCAGTCCAGGCTGCCGAGATGATGGACGACTGCAGGCGCGTTGGGTTGATGCCCATCTACGCGTTCAGATACAAGCGTCACAGGGGCGACGCCTGGCGCATCTTCACCTTGGACGTTGGGCCTATAAACGGTAGGTTGAGGGTAATCTATGGGCGCCTTCCCAAGATAGCGCCATCAAAGGAGGGCAATCTGATCATGCGATGGCATGACGGCATGCCGCTCAGCAAGTTCATCGATTACTTGGTCACCTTGTCGAGCTGAAGCTGACGGGAAAAACAAAAAAAGAGAGAGGAGAGTGACTGCCTCCAGACTGGTCACGATACCTGATAAACCCCTGAGCGCTCAGAATCACGCTTGACTATCAATCTCGATAAGAACGCGAGAAGACTGGCGGGTTCAGGACCTTGGCTGTCCCTTGAAGTACGCGACGACCTTGTCACTGCCCAGATACCAGAATATCGCCAGGTTGGCAATGATGGTCCACAGCGGCGACTCGGGCGTGAGGACGGCCCTCAGGATGGTTATCCCGAGCAAGGCCAGGAGGATGGCGAAAAAGGCCACCGATCTCCCCTTCCTCCGCGCGGACTCATAGCCTTTGATGTAGCCTCTAGACAGCAGTAACTTCCAGATCCCGAGAACCAGGCTTCCGAGTCCGATGAAGAATACCAGAGCCCTCAGGACGTCGCCCTCAGCGAGCGTGTCAGCGTAGGAAAGGGCGGCGAGGCCGAAGATGACCATCTGGAGCCCGTTCAGGAATTCCCAGACGGCGAGCAGGGTCACTCCCAGGGGACGCCCCTTTCTTGTCCTGCTTGATGTGACCAATCGCAGCTCCTCCGGAAGTGGACCTTCGAGGCTTGTCAGCACTCATAGGGCTCATCACGGGTCCTTGCGGACCTCAGCTGACCCTCTTCTCATCACGACACTCCGAAACGCACTACGGATATTTGATAGACTAGGCGGCAGCTCGGTTGGGGTCACCAGTTAAATATCGGTGACTCGCTGAATGATTCCGTGGAGTACGAGCTTCTCAGCGAAAACATAGTTGTCTTCTTCGGGTTTGTGCTTCTGATCAGCCTCTCCGGGGTCATGACGCCAGGACCAGTCTTCGCCGCGGCCGTTGCGAAGGGCTACAAGGACAAGACCGCCGGGGTGAAGATAGCTCTTGGGCATGGACTTGTGGAGTTCCCGCTAATGGGCTTGATCGCTCTTGTAGGGATCGGGGCCAGCGAGTTCCTCGAGGACCCGTGGGTCGGCCTGGCAATCGGTGTAGTCGGCGGTGCGCTCCTGCTATTCCTGGGGACGAACATGATCAGAACGCGAAAGAACTTCGCCGTGGAATCCGAGAAGTACATGCCCCATAGCGCTGCCGCGGCAGGCGCCCTCACGACTTCGGCCAACCCGTACTTCTTCCTGTGGTGGGCAACCGTTGGCGCCCTTCTCGTGTTCAACGCCCAGTGGTTCGGGCCTATTGTCGTTGTCGTCTTCGCGGTTGCCCACTGGAGCTGCGACCTTGCCTGGTACTCCTTCACGTCTTACACGGTATTCAGAACGAAGCACCTGTGGACTCCCCTGGTCCACGAGGTCGTGTTCGGAGCGTGCGGCGTCCTGATGGTGGTGTTCGGAGCCTACTTCATAATCGGACCCACGTACGAGCTGGCAACCTAGCGGCGTAGAATACCACTGTTACCTTCCCGCTGCGATCATCCGCTCGAGCGGCAACTTCGCGCGCCGTATGATCTCGTCCGGCAGCTCGATCCTGAATTGCAGCTTGACTAGAGAGTCCCTCACATCTTCGAGCGTGATCTCGCGCATGTTGGGACAGGTTGCGTTCGGCGGAGCATAGAGCACCTTGTCCGGGGCCTCCTTGCGCAGCCTGTGCAGCATGTTCTCCTCGGTGCCAATGATGAACTCCTTCTTCGGCGAGGCGACGACGTGCTTGATGATGCCCTCGGTCGAGTAGGCGAAATCCGCGAAGTCGATGACATCAGGCGTGCACTCCGGGTGCACCAGGACCTCTGCCTCCGGATGCCGCTTCTTCAGCTCCTGGAGGTCTCTCTTCGTTATGTTGACATGGGTGGGACAGTAGCCTGGCCAGAGCACGATCTCCTTGTCCTTCACGAACCGCTGGACATAGAGTCCGAGGTTCGTGTCGGGGATGAATATGATCTTCTTGTCGGGAAGGGACTGGACGATCTTGACAGCGTTTGCGGACGTGCAGCAGATGTCAGATTCTGCCTTGACGTCGGCAGTCGTGTTGACGTAGGCGACGACCGGAGCCCCTGGATGCTCGGCCTTTAGCTCCTTGAGCGATGTCACATCCACCATGGCGGCCATAGGACACTGGGCCTTGGGATTAGGGTGCAGGACCGTCTTCTCGGGGTTCAGAATCTTGGCCGATTCGGCCATGAAATCGACGCCGCAGAACACAATCACCTTCGCGTCGGTCTTGGAGGCCTGGACGGAGAGCCCGTAGGAGTCTCCTAGGAAGTCGGAAACCTCCTGTACTTCCTTTCTCTGGTAGTTGTGCCCTAGGATCACCGCGCGTCTCTGTTTCTTCAGGGCTGCTATCTCATCACGAAGGTCTGACAATTTCTCTGAGCCGGGTTAGCAATGGGTTCTTATTAATCCTTTTCGACAGACACCTGACCTGGCAAGTCCGCTGGGACTGACGGTCCGACCGTGGCCAGGTCCTCAGGCGCAGACATTGACCACCTCGCCCCGGAGCTCGGATCGAGTGGTCCGCACGATTTTCTTTAACTCGGTTAGATTCAAATATCGTTCACCGGTTTGCATGAGAAGAGCTGTAAATGAAGCCAGTCATCGACAAGAGGCTATGCAAGGGATGCAACGTCTGCGTCTACATCTGTCCCAAGAAATGCTACTCCCGCGGGGCGGACATTTCGGAGATGGGTTACTACACCGCAGTCGTCTCGGAGCCCGAGAAATGCTACAATCACAAGCGTGAGGGCAAGCTGATCTGCGAACTCTGCGTCCTCAGCTGCCCAGACCAAGCGATATCATGGCACCCCGAGACCGAAGAGGAGTTGAAGAAATGAGCGCAGCCAAGGGTGAGCACTTCGTCCAGGGCAACGAAGCCTGTGTCGAAGGGGCCATGAGCGCAGGTGTCCGGTTCTTCGCTGGCTATCCGATCACTCCTTCCACCGAGATCGCCGAAGGGCTCGCGCAACGGTTCAAGGGCACCAACGGAGTGTTCCTTCAGATGGAGGACGAGATCGCCTGCATCTCCGCCGTGATCGGAGCCTCCTGGGGAGGCGTGAAGTCGATGACGGCGACTTCCGGTCCGGGGTTCTCGCTCATGCAGGAGGCGATCGGATACGCAGCGATGTCCGAGACGCCCATCGTCATAGTCAACGTGATGAGGGGAGGTCCTTCGACAGGGCAGCCGACCAGGGCATCCCAGGGAGATGTCATGCAGACCAGATACGGCTCTCATGGGGACTATCAGATCATCGCGTTCGCGCCGGCATCGGTCCAGGAGATGTTCGACCTGACGCTCGAGAGCTTCAACTATGCCGAGAAGTACAGGGTCCCAGCTTTCCTGCTCTCCGACGCTGAGGTCGGGCACATGCGGGGACTGCTCTCAATACCGGAACACCTCAGGATAGTGGACAGGAAGGAGAAGGGGATCAAGCGAGCGGACGAAGCCTATGATGTCCCGGACGACCTCGTCCACCCTTTCCCGACCTTCGGGAAGGGCCACAAGGCGATGGTCACGGGGATGACTCATTCCGAGAATTCGCGGATTGAACCTGAGGACGTCAAGACACACCAGGAACTCGTCACGCGACTGTCCGAGAAGATCCTCAAGAACAGAAAGGACATCAACAAGTGGGAGCTTGTCTCACCAGACTCAAAGACGATGATCATCTCATACGGGGCCTCTGCCCTTGGTCCTAAGGAGGTCGCGACGAAGGACCAGCGCGTAGGTCTGCTGAGGCTCAAGAGCCTCTGGCCGCTCCCGGAGGAACCCATATTCGAGGCCGCGAGCCAATGCGAGCGGATTCTTGTCTGCGAGATGAACCTTGGGATGATGTATTGGCCCATCCGGAGGATTGCGCTCGAGGCGGGCTGCAAGAAGATCGAGCTCCTGTCCAAGATAGGCGGCGAGCCACCGACGCCCAGCGACGTCAGGCACAAGCTGAGGGGCATGGGGGCGATCTGATGGAGATATTCGACTTCTACAGGAAGGACCGATGGCCGCACGTCTTCTGCCCAGGGTGCGGGAACGGCACCGTCATGAACTGCTTCTACAGAGCCTTCAACGAGCTCAACCTTCCCTTGGACAAGACCGCCTTCGTCGGTGGCATCGGCTGCTCTTCCAGGATACCTTTGTACATCAGCTCCGACGCGCTCCACACGACCCACGGACGTGCGATTGCCTTCGCAACTGGTCTGAAGCTCTCCAAGCCAGATCTGAAGGTCGTCGTGTTCACGGGTGATGGAGACCTGGGAGCGATAGGCGGGAACCATTTCATCAATGGATGCCGCCGGAACGTTGACATGACGGTCATATGCATCAACAACAACATCTACGGCATGACCGGAGGGCAGGCGTCAATCACGACCCCGCACGATTTCATGTCGACCACCACTCCTTACGGTAACAAGGAGTATCCGTTCGACCTCGCAGAGCTGGCGGTGGCCGCGGGCGCAAACTACGTGGCCAGGTGGACGACCAGGCATGTGCACGAGTTGACGAAGACCATGAAGACCGCACTTCAGAAGAAGGGATTCGCGTTCGTGGAGGTCATATCCCAGTGTCCGACCAATTTCGGCAGAAGGAACAAGATGGCGGATCCAACGCAGATGCTTGAGTGGTTCAAGGAAAGCTCAGTAAGACGGGAGAAGGTCAGGACGGCCGCGGTCGACCACTTCGACCTCAACATGGCCGGACAGATAACCATCGGTGAGTTCGTGGACAGGAACCGGGAGTGCTACGAAGAGCTGATCGGGGTCGAGAAGCATGGATAGGCAGATCAGATTCTCCGGGTTCGGCGGACAGGGGGTGGTCCTGATGGGCATAATACTCGCCAGGGCGGCCGCGCTCTACGACAGACCGGTCGGCGAAGATGGCAAGGAGCACAGGAAGTTCGCGATCCAGACGCAATCGTACGGTCCCTCCGCGCGGGGCGGTCACTCGAAGTGCGATGTCAAGATATCCGACGAGGAGATGCTGTATCCGTTCGTCGAGATTCCGGATTACTTGATCATAATGTCCCAGCAGGCATATTCGAAGTACATCGGCGAGAGGAAGCCCGACACACGTATCATAATCGATCCGGACTTGGTTCTTGACAGACCAAAGGGAGATGTGTTCATGGTTCCCGCGACCAAGGCCGCCGAGGGGATGGGCACTCGGATTGTGAGCAACGTCGTCATGCTGGGGGCCTTCCGACAGATCTCTGGAATAATATCCTCAGAGGCGCTGGAGAAGGCGCTGCTGGAGAGCGTTCCCAAACCAACGCATGATCTCAACAGGAGCGCGCTCGCGATGGGCGCCAAGCTGGGCGCAGAGGCTGTCGACAACAGGAGCAAGGGTTAAGACCGACGAGAACGTTCGTCGGCTGGAGCGGAGAGCTTGATAATCGATTCCGTGCTGAAGGAAGGCAGAAAATCGCTCGCGGAGAACGAGGTCAAAGAGCTCATGCGAGAAGCGGGCATCCCGACCACGGATTTCCAGGTAGTCTCGAGGTTTGAAGAGCTCGACCTCAAGAAGCTCAAGTCGCTCGTCGTTCTGAAAGTCTGTTCGCCGAATATCCTGCACAAGACCGATGTCGGAGGCGTCGTGCTCGACGTCCCCAAGGATCAGCTGGAGCAGGAGTTCGGCAAGATGAGGGAGAAGTTCCCCCACGACAAGATACTCGTGGAGTCGCACCAGGACAGGAGGGTGGAGGTCATCGTCGGGCTGATAAACGACCCGACTTTCGGGCTCACAATCATGTTCGGCCTGGGCGGGATCTACACAGAGGTCTACAAGGACGTGACTTTCAGGATAGTGCCGATCAAGAAGGAAGATGCAGAGGAGATGCTCAAGGAGATCAAGGCGGCGCCGATACTGGAGGGATTCAGGAGGATCAAGATAGACCGAGACGCGATCGTGACCATCCTTCTGAAGGTGTCTGCGCTGGGCGAGAAGTACATGGACAAGATCGACCAGATGGACCTCAACCCTGTTTTCGTGAGGGAGAAGGGCGCCGCGGTCGTGGACGCCAAGCTGCTTCTCAAATGAGAGTGGCTCACGCAATGGCTGCAAGTTTGAGGTGTTGGTGCTGATCGCAAGAGGGGGTCGCAAGTTCGTAGGCATTAGCGCGGTCGCATCCGCCGCGTCACTGCCCTTCTTCATCCCGGTCTCGGTCGCGTTCCTATGTTTGACGGTCTTCTTCGCTGCGGTGTTCAGGGACCCGCCGCGCAAGATTGGCGAGGGCATTGTGTCGCCCGCGGATGGAACCGTCAGAGAAGTGGATCATGAGAGAGGCCTGGTCTCCATATACTTGGCCCTGAGGAACGTCCACGTGACCCGAGCGCCATTCGACGCGACCGTCGTCAAGGCAGTGCGCATCCGGGGCAAGCACAGGCCAGCGTTCTCCAAGTCGACTCCTTCGAACGAGCGGGTCGAGATCGATCTCAGCACTTCCATAGGAGAAATATCAGTCACTGAGATGACCGGGGCGATTGCCAGAAGGATTGTGCCGTATGTCAGTGAAGGGCAGCCCTTGCTGAAAGGGACCAAGCTGAGCCTCATCAGGTTCGGCTCGAGGGTGGACCTTCGCTTGCCTCCGGGCCAGGTGCGCATAGTCGTCCAGAAAGGGCAGAGGACTTTTGCGGGCAGGACATGCATCGCGGAGGTAAGAGATGGCTCCTTGGACTAGGGTCTCGCCTGCAGATCTATTCACACTCGCGAACGGAGTGCTCGGATTCATCGCGATTACGTACATCCTGGACAGCAAGTTTCTGGCCGCCACGGGACTACTCCTGCTCTCGATGGTCATGGATGGCCTCGACGGATACATCGCACGAAGATTCGGGAGCAAGCACTCCCGAGGTCAGGTCTTGGATTCCATATCGGACTCGATATCCTTCGCGTTCGCGCCTGCTCTCCTCATATACGCTGAGTTCCACACACCAGTGAGCTCCTCTGCCGAGAACGCGGTCGCTCTGGTCTGCGCGATCGCGATACTCGCAACCGGGCTTTTCAGGCTCGCGAGATTCAGTGCTGGAGGGTACCAGCTGTCGTATTTCGTGGGGATGCCCGCGCCAGCGGCGGCCCTCGTGATGCTGCTTCTGTGCCTTCTGTTCGGTACAGTTGACGGCGTGGAGAATCCTTCCTACTACTACACTTTCGAAAGGATTCCGGCCCTGGTGCTGGGGTTCGGTTTCCTGGTGAGCTTCCTGATGGCCTCGGAAATATCGTATCCAAAAGCTCACGGCAAGATAGCAGCAGCGACCGGCGTAGGCCTGCTACTGGCTCTGATTCCGTTCGCTGCTGGCACGGCTCTGGTCAACAACCAATCCTTATATACAGCATTCTCACGTACCGCCACGAGCATAGCACTGGCACTGACTCTGGTCTATGTGTTCGGGGGACCTGTTTATGAGAAACTCAAGGGAAGCAAAGGCGGATAGTCACTTCTCCTGCTCTGACGCAGAGAGGGCTTCCTTCGAGGCCGGGATCAAGCTCGGAACGATCTATCATCAGTTCGTCGGGGTCCCGCTGAGCTCAGAGAACGTTGGCACGCTCGAGAGGGCGATTGAGTCAGGGAGCATGGTCCAGCCGTTCGTCGAGAGCGTCAAGGTGAGAATCGACAGGTCGCAGCTGAAGAAGAAGCGGGGCCAGTACGACTACATATCGCTGACCGGAGACATGCTGGACGTCACCATCTCCGTGAAGTACAGATCCGCCAGGGTCAAGGCCTCAATGAGGCTCGACAAGGAGATGAACTATCCGCTGATGTTCATAGAGAGCATCGAAAAAGCCTAGGAAGGAACACAGGGAGCGAAATGCTGGCCGACCGGATTTGAAGATTTATGACACTCATTATATATTTGATTGACCATACAGAACCCGTTTCTTTGGGAGCCTGATCACAATATGGGGAGAGGCATCAAGGTCGGGATCACGGGCCTTCCTGGCGCTGGGAAGACGCAGGCCCTCATCAAGGTCATTGAGATGCTTGAGGAGGAGAGCCTTGTCGTCGGGGGGATGGTCACTGAGCCGATCGTCGAGAACAGCAAGAGGGTCGGGTTCTACGTGATGGACTGGAAGAGCAAGCGAAAGGCAGTCTTCGCGCACATAGAGACCGAGTCGAAGTTCTACGTAGGGAAGTACGGAGTGAACCTGGAGAGCCTGGACACTGTCGGGGTCGAGGCGCTGAATGATGCGACGAAGAACGCGGACGTGATCGTCATCGACGAGGTCGGGAAGATGGAGGTCGAGTCCGAGAAGTTCGTCAAGGCCGTCAAGGACGCGATGGAGGTTGACAAGCCCATCATCCTCACGCTCCACAAGAAGTCCAGGAACCCGCTTCTCCAGGACATCAGGAGGAGGGACGATGTCAGGATCCTTGAAGTCACGCCCATCAACAGAAACCTCCTGCCCTACAAGATCATCAAACTGATGAAGGGCGAGTACGTTTGAACTCATCCGGGCTCGCGACTGTGAGAGAGGGCGTCACTGATCTGCTAGTGCCCGAAGGATTCTCCCAGAAAGGTCCTGGGACAAGGACCGGCGAAGTCTTCTACAACAGGCAGATGGAGTTCGGCAGGGACATCTCAGTCATGTTCGGCAGAGTAGCGCTCAGAGAGGGGCAGAGGATCCTCGATGGCCTTGCGGCCTCCGGAGCGCGCGGCCTGAGGATGGCGAACGAGTGCGGCATCAGGGCGGACTTCGAGCTGAACGACAGGGACCTCAGAGCGGCGGTGTTGATGAAGCAGAACGCCGAGATGAACAGCCTCGGTCATGTTAGGATACACTGCAGAGACCTGAGGAGCCTCCTCGCCGAGGAACAGTTCGACTACATCGACATCGACCCTTTCGGGACCCCAGTCGATTTCGTAGACGCAGCCGTGCAGAGTTGCAGGAACAACGGCATCATCGCAATCACGGCGACGGACACCGCCCCGCTCTACGGGACTTATCCCAGGACCTGCATGAGGCGGTATGGCGCACTCTCTAGCAGGTCCCCGTTCGCGCATGAGACGGGACTGAGGATCCTGATAGGCTTCGTCGCGAGGGAGGCGGCGAAGCACGACCGGGCAGTCGAGCCGCTGCTCTGTTTCCACGCTGACCACTACTTCAGATGCCATCTCAGGATAAGAAACGGAGCGTCAAGGGCGGACGCCGCGCTCAAGAGCCTGGGGTACATGGTCCATGATCGGAAGACCATGAGGAGGAAAGTGGTGGAGGACCTCCCCAGAAAAGACTACGCCGGTCCTCTCTGGACGCGGACGATCATGTCCCCTGAGGTGATCCGGAAGATGAGGGCGACGGGAGATCTAGGTACCTCCGCGAGATGCGCGAAGATGCTCGAACTGTGGAACGAGGAGATGACCATGAACGCAGGATACTTCGTAATGGACGACCTGGCCAGGCGCACTAAGCTCTCACCTCCGAAGCTCCAGGAGTTCGTCGATTCCCTTCGAGAGGGAGGCGCCCGCGCATCGAGGACTCACTTCGACCCCAAGGGCGTCAAGACGGACCTCAGCGCCTCCGAACTGCTGAGGCTCTACAGGAAACACTCGAAGCGCAGCTCGGAGACGCGCAAATCGAATGTTTAATTACGAGCCCCAGACATGCGCGTACCGAGACGATGCCTTCGCTTGTGATTATCGGCGCTCAGTGGGGAGACGAGGGGAAGGGCAAGATCGTGGACTATCTCGCCAGCGAAGCTCATCTGGTCGTGCGGTTCCAGGGAGGAAACAACGCAGGCCACAGCGTCAAGATCGGGGAGGAGCTTTTCGCGCTGCACCACGTGCCCTCGGGTATCCTCAGACCAGGGAAACTGGCAATCATCGGCAACGGGGTGGTCATCGACCCGAAGGTTCTCATCGGCGAACTGGATAGTCTCGCTTCCAGAGGCATCAAAGTATCCAATCTGCGCATCAGCGACCGCGCGCATGTGATAATGCCCTACCACCGCATGCTCGACGGCGCGGAAGAGAAGCTGAAGAAGGGCGCTAAAGTGGGCACGACCGGCAGAGGCATCGGCCCATGCTATTCGGACAAGATATCGCGACTGGGGGTCCGAATGGGGGACCTGATCGAGCCTGAGCTGCTCGCCGAGAAGCTCGAGTTCCTGGTACCTCTCAAGCAGAAGATCTTCGACGCCTATGGAGATTCGAACAAGCTGGACCTTGAGAGCATCAAGGCAGAGTACGCGGCCTACGGGGCGAGGCTGAAGCCCAATGTGACAGACACGGGGGCCGTCATCGAGTCCGCGCTCATGAAGAAGAAGAGAGTCCTGTTCGAGGGCGCTCAGGGAACCATACTCGATATCGATCACGGCACATATCCATTCGTCACCTCATCAACCACAGTTGCGGCCAACGCAGCCTCGGGCTCCGGAATCTCGCCTCTGCTGTTGGACGACGTCTACGGCGTGGTCAAGGCGTACACGACCCGCGTGGGGGAGGGACCGTTCCCGACGGAACTCCACGATTCGTTGGGGAGCAAGATCGCACAGAAGGGAGGGGAGTTCGGGACGACCACCGGAAGGGCCAGGCGCTGCGGTTGGCTCGATCTCGTCGTCACCAAGTATGCCCACTCGCTTTCCGGCTTCACGGGGATCGCGATGACCAAAATCGACGTCCTGTCGGGTTTGGACGAGCTGAAGGTGTGCACGCACTATGAACTCGATGGGAAGAAGGTCACGCGAATCCCAGCGGACCTCAGATCCCTTGCGAAATGCAGGCCGAGGTATCAGACGCTCAGAGGATGGGAGGAGATAGACGAGGCCGAGATGAACGTCATACTGAAGAGAGGGTTCTCGGAACTCCCACAGAACATGAAGAGGTACGTGCAGTTCTTCGAGAAGCAGATGGGAGTGCGCGTTGTGCTCCTAGGCCTCGGGCGGAGAAGGAATGAGATACTCGACCTGAGAAAGCGGAAATGGAAGTGAGAGACCCCTGATTGTGTGCTGCCAGATCTACGATCTGGCATGCCAGATAACGACCGCCCATCATCATTAAATAAGCCTCCAATCATCCTTGCACAGATGCGCCGGCTAATCGTCACAGAGAAAAATCACGCCGCGCGGAGAATCGCACTGATACTCTCCGACAATACCCAGAAAACGCAGACGACCGGCGGTGTTCAGGTTCTCTCGTTCGCACGAGGGAAGGACCAGTACTTCGTCATCGGCCTTCGAGGGCACATCATTCTGTTGGACTACCCCGAGCAATACAACAACTGGGACTCGGTCCCTCCGAAGGAGCTCGTGTACGCGAAACCTGAGAAGACAGTCGACCCCTCCGCGAAGAAGATAATGAACGCGCTGAAGGACCTCGCAGCCGGCGTCGATGAGATAATCGTCGCCACAGACTACGACCGCGAAGGAGAGCTCATAGGTGCAGAGGCGCTCGACCAGGCGGAGGCAAAAGGCACTATAAGGAGGGCCAGGTTCAGCGCGCTGACGAAGGGCGAGATAGAGAAGGCGTTCTCGGAACTCACAGAGCTAGACCGCAAGCTTGCCTCGGCAGCAGAGACGAGGCAGTTGATCGACCTCGCCTGGGGGGCTTCGCTCACGAGGTTCATATCACTCGCGTCTGGGCAGCTGGGAAAGGACTTCCTGTCGGTCGGGAGAGTCCAGAGCCCCACGCTTGCCCTGATAGTGGACAGAGAGCGGGAGATAGACGCCTTCAATCCCACTCCCTATTGGCTCGTGAGTGCGGATCTTCGGAAGGAGTCGCAGTTCAAAGCATCTCACAAGAACGGCAAGTTCACCGACAAGGAGCAGGCCCATGCTGTACTTGCCAGGGCGAAGGCCTCAAAGACGGCCACCGTCAAGGACTACCTTGAGTCGGAAGACGAGGAATGGCCTCCGATACCGTTCAGCACAACGGTCTTTCTCATGGAGGCAAACAAGATCGGCCTCTCGCCCGCCCAGGCGATGAAGATAGCAGAGGATCTGTACACGGACGGATACATCTCGTACCCGAGGACAGACAACACAGTGTACCCTCCATCACTCAGCCTCAGGAACATACTTGAGAAGCTCAGGAAGTCCGAATTCTCGAAGGAGGCCGAGGAACTCCTCGAACAGGAGACACTGAGACCATCGAGAGGCAAGAAGAGCACCACGGACCATCCGCCCATATACCCTGTCGAAGCGGCGAAGAAGGGCGAGCTCAAAGGCCACTATTGGGACGTCTACGAGCTGGTCACGAGGAGGTTCCTTGCGTCAGTGGCTCCCCTGTGCAAGACGCTGATAACCAAAGTCGAGCTGGACATAGGTGGGGAGCCTTTCCTGAGCGAGGGCTACCTGGTGACCTTCCCCGGGTGGCGCAAATACTATCCATATTATAGATACACCGAGGTCAAACTCCCGAAGCTAGCGGTCGGGGACTTGGCCGAGGTCCTTCGCGTCCACTCGACCGAGAAGAAGACCACGCCCCCTGAACGGTACTCGCAGGGTTCACTCGTGAAGAAGATGGAGGACCTTGGCCTAGGGACGAAGAGCACGCGACACGAAACCATCCAGAAACTCTACGACCGAGGGTTCGTGAAGGGCGCTAGGATTCTGGAGCCAACTGAAAGCGGGATCGCCGTCATAGGAGCTCTTGAGAGACACGCGAACGACATCACGAGCGTGAAGATGACCTCGCACCTGGAGACGGACATGGACATGATAGCCGCGGGCGAGCTGGAGCAGGCGGAGGTCGTCGAGGAGAGCCAGGCGATGCTCGAAGACATAATGACCGCCCTCGAGAAGCACAAGCGGCAGATAGGGGACGACATCAAGAAAGCCCTGAGAGAGCAGCACACGCTCGGGCACTGTCCAAAGTGCGAGAACGGCCATCTCATCCAGATCAGGATGAAGAACGGCAGCAGCTTCGCGGGGTGCACCAACTATCCTGAGTGCAGGAACACTTACCCGCTGCCTCGCGGCATGCTCATCCTTCCGACCAACGACAAGTGCGATGTCTGTGGAGGACCCAAGGTCAAGACCGTGTCGAAGGGACAGGCGCCGATCGTAGTGTGCATAGATCCGAACTGCGCGGGCGCCAAGAAGGAGCGGTACGTGGGCAAGTGCCCGCTATGCGGCGGAGACATCAGAATGATACAGTCGAAGAAAGGCAAGAGGTTCGCCGGATGCTCCAACTACCCGAAGTGCAAGGCGATCTACCCTCTCCCGCAGCAGGGAAAGATCATCGCCACGGGCCAATCGTGCGATGCATGCCAGTCGCCCATTATCCAGGTGATGATGCCCAACAAGGGCCGATGGTCGCTCTGCCTCAACATGAGCTGCCCGAAGAAGGCCGACAGGCAGGCAAAGAAGGATGAGGCGGCGAACAAGACCGAGCAGGAACCAGCCAAGGAGTGAACTGCAGATCTCACTGGTCTACGGCGGCGGTGGCTCCTCCTCCGCAAGCGGTCCCGGCGTCACCGGCTCTTCCGCGGGCTCTTCCTCGAATTTCTGGACTTCCTTCACCGAGGGAATCCCAAGTTTCTTCTCGATCGCCATCAGCCGCTTCATCACATCAGACAGATTGTATTTGGACTCGGAGAAGCTCACAACGATCGTCAGCACCGCATACACGAAAAGCCACGCAACCAGGATCCAGAGGAGGATCGTCAAGAGATCCCAGGTCCCAGTGAAGACGACACTATGGTTCGTACCCTCCTCGATGAGGGTTCTGAGGTCTTCAACTATCTTGTCCACATAGAGAAGAATCACGAATCCGATGATGATAACGAAAGCGGCTTTGACCCACCTAGCTCCCATCTGCGGAGTGATTTTCAGCATCCCACCAGGCTCCAATATCGGCTGGTGCGTATTTACAGATTGCCGTATCCAGAGGCCATGGCTATGCTAGGAGCAGGTGCCTGACCGCTGGGCCGTAATCGAAAGTGCGAAGCTCCGCGCATCTCTCGAGGGGGAACAATGTGATCTCCGGTTTCTCATCGAATGCCTTGACCTTGTGATACCACGCTAGGATGTTCTCCAGCCTCTCCGAGTAATCGCTGTATTTCGCGAGGATGTAATTCGCTACGGCCTCGTCCGCCTTCGAGAGCGTCAAGAAGGAGAGCTCTATGCTCTCCGCAGGCTGAGTCTTCAACCTCTTGTCCCACGGTATCTCCATGTTGAACTTGGGATGTGCGACGGCGCCTATCTCGAAGCCCCATTTGTACAACCTAGGCACGCAGACCGTTGTGACGAAACCGTCCTCTGTGAGCTTGTTGCGGATACGAGTGACCGCCTGCCTTGAGAGGCCCACATTCGACGCGATCTCACGGTCCGATGACCGAGGATGCTCGACGAGCGAGACAAGCGTCATCCGCTCGGTCTCGCTGAGGTCCGGGCTCTCGACCTCAGCCGACTCGGGTGGTATCGACTTCGGAGGCGGAACGTCAAGCTGGAAATGGCCGTGTACTATGGATGCGAAATTCGGGACCGCCGTGCACTTCGAGAGAGCGTAAGGGAAAACCACGCTGGCCAGCTTCGCCTTCGATGAGCGCCTTGAACCAGTGAAGAATGAGTTGTGACCCTGGACCAAGGTGTCGAACTCGGTGGCGTTCTTGAGCGCAGTGAAGAACACCACTGAAGTCCCTCCAATCATCCCGTGATAGATCTGCGGGCATTTGGATGTGAATTCGATGTAGTGATTGGTCCTCGTGTCCGCTCTCTCGGAGGGTTCTGTCGTTCCGATGTGGAAGCCAAGGATCTCGCAGCCGAGCTTGTTGAACGCTGGCACATTGACATATGTGATGGCACCAGCATCCAAAAGCCTCCTACGGATAGATGCGACGGTACCCTTCTTGAGTTTGTAGGCTTCCGCGATCTCCGCATCAGTCCTCATCGCGTTCTCGACGAGGCCGAGAATCACCTGCATCTCGGATTCGAGGAACTTCCACATGGGGGGGGAATTTGGCGAAAATCAAATAAAATTATCCCTTTCGCACTAATGCTTATGAATCAGGGCGAAGATTGGCGTGATTCTATTCATTCTGGGCAATGACACGAAAAGGGTTATAATCTGAACAGGGGTTTACTGGATGCCATTTTGGCAGACACGCTCTTTTGAAGGAAGAGGAGAGGTGTAACCAAAGGGTGATGCCCAACTGCGGTGGAGTCCCCTCCACCCCCTTTTTCTGTTCTGGACGCAGCTTCGGCTAGACAGTCAGGTAAGAGAGCGCCAAAAACGAGGGTCGATACTGGAGATCAGGCTTTCTTGGTCTCTCGAGTCTTGATCCTGAGGCCCTTGTAACCGCATTTCCTGCACCGAGTCGCGCGAATAGCGTTCCTCGCGTTGCAGTTCATGCAGATCTTCTTGACAAGATTCCTGGCCTCTGCCTCGGGAAACCTAGCCATTTGCAATCCTCAGGCGCCTCAAATATGCTGGCCGTATATAACTGTTGTGCAGAGGCGTGCTTGACGACTAAGCTCCAGAAAGTCGAGCTGGCTTCACTTCAACTTCTTGCCCTCGTGGGCAAAATGGGCTAGGAGCGCCTCAAGTTGGATGCGCTCGCTGGCGCCAGAGACCATGCGGAACTCCACCTCGCCAACGCGGTCAACAAGCCGTATCTTCGAATCCTCACTCACAGGCAGATCGAACACCGCCCTGTGGACTCCGGAGATGATGTCCTCTCCAGACAGCCCGTGACGCGCGATAAGATCATCCAGTTTCGACCTCGCAGCAGTGAAATTGCCGTTGAGTGCGGTCGTGAGGAGCTCGTGTATCTCTGATGGACGGATGTTCTCCGTGGATTCGAAGACTGTGTCCTGGTCCACCTTCCTTCCCAGCGAAGATGCGACCTGCAGGATGTTGGTGGCCTTCCTCAGATCCCCGCCAGCCATCTCGCAGATGGCGCTCAGACCCTCTTCAGTCACGTCTATGTGTTCACCGGAGGCGATCCTCTTGAGATACGATTTGACCTCGGGCCCGCCGAGCGGCCTGAATCTGAAGACCGCGCATCGGGACTGGATCGGTTCAATTATCTTCGAGGAGTAGTTGCACGAGAGCACGAATCTGCATGTCTGAGTGTAACGCTCCATCGTTCTCCTGAGCGCGGCCTGCGCGTCGGACGTCAACGAATCCGCCTCGTCAAGGAAAATTATCTTGAAATCAGACCCACTGATCGATGCAGCTCTCGCGAAATCCTTGATCTTGCCGCGGACTATCTCTATACCTCTTTCATCCGATGCGTTAAGCTCGATGAGGTTGTCGCGCCAACCCTCGCCGTAGAGTTCCCGTGCGAGAGCTATCGCGCATGTTGTCTTACCGGATCCCGCCGGCCCAGCGAAAAGCATGTGGGGCATGCTCCTTGTCCTGGCGTAGGCGGCAAGACGTTCCACGATGCTCTTCTGTCCTATGACATCAGACAGCCGACGTGGCCTATACTTCTCGACCCAGACGTCCTGCATGTGGCCCCTGATTTCTCGAATGCGCTATCCGTACAAATAGTTGTTCACGAGGTTCGACGACGATGCTGGCCGTCACTTTCTGAGGGACCATGCGGCCTGCCCATCGCGAATCATGTGCCGGTAAACCAATAAATACCTCGGCACCGCATTTTCGGCGCGTGACCAGTTGCGACAAGTGTAGGCG
>Ga0316622_100000033_pt1 | contig 55759 bp, 58 predicted proteins | sample OWC_Aug_OW2_C1_D_FD_207646 | JGI IMG/M metagenome (GOLD analysis project Ga0316622, IMG submission 207646) | Wetland soil microbial communities from Old Woman Creek delta, Ohio, United States - OWC_Aug_OW2_C1_D5_C | ecosystem: Environmental > Terrestrial > Soil > Wetlands | place: USA: Ohio... | reverse complement strand
GGAACCCCAGGACGGTCTGGAGCATTGGCCCGTTCGAGAGTTTTGGAGCTTCCGGGGAAACACCATCGCCTCCGGCGGTCACGAATGCTTCAGGTCGGGCCACCGCCACTCGCCTCAACGCCACAACCATTCGGGGGATGTGATTATGCCGCAAGAAGAACAGGTGGTATTCTCTGGAGCTTGGGCCTTCCTTGTCAAAGCCACGCTCGCTTTGGTTGGTCCGTGCCTGGTGCTGCTCATCACTTGGGGAACATGGGTGACGGTCACGCTCTACGCTTTGAGCGCCGGCAGTGCGGTCACGGAATCGCGCCGTCCTGCGACTTTGACGCGAGAGGAAAATGTCGATCAGAAGCTGGATGAACTTCAGAAGGCAGTTACGGAAATCAAACTGCTCCTTTCGGCGCATATTGCGAGCGAGGCTAGAAAACCGTGAATCCAGATCAACAGGGCGCGATGCGGAGAAAGTTCCCCAGACCGAGGAGATAGGTCTGGACAATCAGTGAGACCAAGGAGTAGAGGTCAACCATGAAGTTGACCTACGACCAGGCACTGCGGCTGCACAACCAGCTAGTCACCATGGACAACACCCAGGAATTCAAGCCTTCACCGAGGATTGTTGCCAGGATTGCCCTAAATTTGGACCGCCTCGAACCAATCTTTAGGTTGGTGCAGAGAAAGCGGCAGGCGATTCAGATGGAGACAATTGGGCACATGAACAGGCCGCAAGCGGGGGATGTGGAGAGGGTGGCGTGCATGAACGATCAGATGTCCGCATTCTTAGCGGAGGAGATTGAACGGGAGATCAGCATCCTTTGCTGCCGGGTCAGTGATCTGTTGGTCGATGGATTCAGGTTGAACGCCTCCGCCTTGAGGAACCTGCAACCGATGCTTTCAGACCTGGAGAGCTTCTGCGAGGAGGACGGGGTTGTCCCGACAAAACCCCAGAGCCAGGCACCTGCATAGAACTCCTTCCCATTCTTCGGATGAACAGGATCACCTTGGTAAGCGAGATCGGCACATGGACCGGCTACGGACAGCACGCCATCCAGATCGTTCAATGGATGCAATCCTCAGGCTACTACGTTTCCATCCGGGCGCTGAAGCCGAACGTCAAGAATGTTCCGGTCCAGTTCGCCAAGCAGTTCGTGCACTGCATCCAGCCCGAGCCAATCGAGATATTGCTCTCGGTTCCATCCCGGGTTCCTACCCCGGGGAAGAGCGTTGCGTTCTTCACTATGTGGGAGTCCACCAGGCTCCCGCCGGGCTACGTGGACAACTGCAACAAATCGACCCTGGTCATTGTTCCAAGCCGGTGGAATAAAATGGGGTTTGAGGCATCGGGTGTCACGGTCCCGATCCACGTTGTCCCGCTTGGGATAGACCCTTCGGTCTACTTCTACCGCCATCCTGGAACGACGGATCCGTTCATCTTCGGCGCGGCCGGGAACCTGTTCAACGGGAAGAAGCGAAAGGGTGTCCTGGACGTGGTGGAGTCCTTCAAGCGGGTTTTCAAGAAGGAGACGAACGTCCGGCTGTGGGTGAAGTGCATCGGGTCGGAGTTGTCCGATTCGGACAGTCGGATCCAGTTCTTTCCCAACTCGATGACGGACATTGAGCTGTCCTGGTGGTATGGGAACATCAACTGTTTCGCGTCATTTACGAGGGGTGAAGGGTGGGGGTTGATGCAGCACCAGGCGATGGCTGTAGGGCGCCCGGTCATCTCGGCGGTCTACGGGGGGCTGGCTGAGTTCATGGGGCAGGACGACTGTTACCCGGTCTACTTCCGGGAGGTTCCGGCGGAGGAGTTGTGGTCAGGGTTGGGGAACTGGGCGGAACCTGACCAGGAACACTTCGAACTGCTGCTGCGCCACGCCTACGAGAACAGGGAAGAGGGAGTCGAAGTCGGCAGGAGAGCCAGCCGCAAAGCCATGCAGTTTACGTGGCAGCGGTCGGTTCTGGAAACGATACGACTGGTGGAGATTCTGGAACAAAGCAATGCCACTCAAGCGAATCAAGGTCCACTTCGATTGTCCGCCTGATTTCGGGCGGGCAATCAGGCGCCACTGGGAAATGGTTCTTCGTTACCGTCCCCCATGCATTGAAGTCGTGTCGGACGGTCCGTCCGCAACCGTTCAGGTGGTCCCGTTGTGCTACCCCGAGGATTTGTCCAGGGTAACGAACGATAACTACGTCCTCTACGTGCACAACGGGTTGGGAATGCTCTACGACAACCCAACGGAGATGAATGTCCTGCGGCAATCCTTCGAACGTTCCTTGCTGGTTTCGAGTTGGGCCAACCTCAAGGCGGACTTCAAAGGAAACTACCTGTTCGCAAGGGTGCCATGCGGCGTAGACCCGGAGACATTCATTGACGCGGGGCAACCTAGGGCACACGCAATTTTCATCCACGGTTTCGTGGGGACTTATTTCCAGGAAGGACAGACTCTGCCGGCTGGAGAACCTATTGACGAATGCCTGCAGGCGTGTGCCCGTCTTTCCAGGTCGTTCATCTACGCCGGGGGACATCGGGAGGGAGTCGTCAACAGCTACGTTGAGGACGACGCCCAAGTTGCCATCCTCTACAACCAATGCCAGTACGTGCAGGGAATGAGGTGGCGAGATGGATTTGAGTGCCCCGTCATCGAGGGGTTGCTTTGCGGGTGTCGCCCCATCGTCTTCAATTATGAATCCGCAAGGTTCTGGTTTGGGGACCACACCATCATGCTGGAACCGGATCCTGAGTCGCTTGAAGACCAACTGGCGACCGTGTTGGGCACTGATCCAACCCCGGTGAGCTATGAGGAACGGGACCTGTTCGCCCGCAAGTTCGCGTGGAAGAAGGTCGCCAAGGACTTCTGGGACGCCGTCCTGGATGCCCTTTGACCGTAGGCTGAAGGACTGCGATGAAAGTGTTTGGGATCGGCTTGGCAAAAACCGGAACCAAATCGCTGGCTCGGGCTCTGCAAATCCTGGGCATAGACGCCATGCACTGTCCGGGGAACCTGGGGCATTTGGAACAGCACGAAGGCGGAACTGACACGCTGCCGGCGATCATGTACCAGGACCTCTTCGAAATGTATACTGGATCCAAGTTCATCCTCACCGTCCGAGAAAAGTCCGCCTGGATGTTGTCGGCGGAACGGCACTTCTCGAAGCCTCTAACGGATGCCGTGTTCCTCTCCTGGAACCTGATTCTCTACCGGGCAGAAACATGGAATGCGAAAGAGTTCTCGGCGGCGTTTGACCGACACATCCTCCGGGTTGGGAAGTTCTTCTCAGACAAGCCTGGCAGCTTGCTGGTGATGGACCTTTGCGGAGGAGACGGATGGGATCTGCTCTGCCCGTTCCTGGACAAGGCGAGACCGCAAGATGTGTTTCCGTGGATCATATGAACGCCATTCCAACTGTCTGCATCCCCGTTTACAACCGGGGGGATCTGCTGCTGAAGTCGGTGCTCAGCATCAAGTGCCCGTGGGAGCGACTGGTGATTGTGGTAAACGGCAAGGACCTGGGGGTGGACCGAGCACTGAGGATGTTGCCCCAGCAAGGATTGATCGTGGTTCGTCCTCCCTACAATCTTGGCTACGGTGCGAGCGTGAATCTATGTTTTCGGGAATTTCCAGGACCGTGGTTTGTGACCGCGAACGACGCCATCCACGAAGAAAACTGTGTCGCGGGCATCATGTCAGCAGTTCCAAACCATCCCAATTGCGTCATCTTCGCCGCAGACATAGGGTTAATGACGTGCCTAATGATGCCTGAGTTGATCGAAAGGGTTGGGACTTACGACGAGAACTTCTATCCTGCCTACGTTGAAGACGTGGACTTTTGGTGGCGAGTGGTTCTTTCAAGAGTTGAGACAATGGCTGTTCCTGGTTGTTTGGCTAAACACTTGGGGTCCCAGACAATCAAGTCCGACTCCAATTTTGCTAAGCGCTCCTGGGAATGCCAATGCAACAATGCGAAATACTTCCTTGAAAAGTGGGGTTCCGACGATAAAACGTTGCGGTTCAAAACTCCGTACAACCGCCCAGGTTGGCCGATTCGGGAATGGGAATTGAACGAAGAGCATTACCGACGGAATTTCACAATCATGAACGGCAACTGCAGGACTATTCCCGCTCGCTACACCCTTGCAACTGAGGTGCGAAGCGGGTAATCGTAAACTGTGCCGCCAGTGCTGCCAGCAGAGTTCGAAGCCTTGATCGTGCAGCCAGAGGACACCCTGGCTGAGGGGATCATCAAAACCTATGTCCGCCTGCCAGTCCTGATCTGGAAGGTGTTTCGATGGGCCATGAACGACGACGGCACCGCCACCAAGGCATTCCGGGACTGGATCTGCGAGGGATGCAACAGGCTGGAGGTGGACGCAATCATCCTGGCAGGTCAAACGTGATGAGATTGGTGATTTATGGCTGCTCCCGTAACGCCTAACGAAATCGAAGAACTGATTCCTTCACCCCGAGGGAACTTCTGCGAGAAGTTCATCAAGTCGCTGCGGTTGCCGTACCTGATCTGGAAGATCTACGCGTTCTTCGTCGGGGAGGACGGGAAGATCACGGCGGAAGCGGCGGCTCTGTTCTGCTCCCTGAAGTGCAAGGGACAGGGAGGACCTGGGGATGTCGGGTTGGAAGCTCCGATCATCAGTGCGACTGACGGTTCTTATCTGGACAAGATCAGGATTACCTGGGCTGGCATTGCCGGCGCGACAAGTTATCTCGTCTACCGAAATATCACGAGCAGCACGGCTGACGCAACGATAGTCGGGACGGTGGTGGATACCACATTCGATGATGTCACGGTGACGCAAGGTCAGATTTACTACTACTGGGTCAAATCCTCTAACGCCAGCCAGGAGAGCGATTACAGCGCCATGGACAGCGGGTTTGCCGCAGAGCAACTGGAGTCTGTTATCGACTTGGACGCAACCAAAGGTTTCTACCAGGGACGCCACAGCAGTATTCCGAACCTGACCAACGCTCCAGTTCGAATCGTCTGGACTCCTTCCAGTGGTGCCGAGCGGTGGGACATTTATCGGTCCAACGTCAACGACTTCAGTTCCGCAACACTGATTGATTCGAACAGAGTTCCTTACTACCAGCATCCCGCGCTGACCTGGGGGCCAACTCCGCAGTTCACCGACAACAGCGGCGAACTGGTTTACTTTGACGACACACACGAACTCTTCGGAGTGGTCTACTACTGGGTTGTCGGAAAATCCGCCAGGGGCGTATCCCTTCCGTCCAATGTCGCCATAGGCTGGCCGAGCGGGTTCGACGATATTGTCTTTGTTGGAACCAGGAAAGCCGAGATGGACATTCCAGCTCTTTTGCCTGTTGGATCTGTTGAGGCGTGGGTCGTGCTTTTTGGTTCAGGTGGAGGCGGGGCTGGGTCCAGTTCCACCTACGGTGGTGGAGGCGGTGGAGGAGGAGCGATTGTTGCTGGAAGGATGCCCATTGCCGGGGCCGCTCCCCAGTTCAGAATTACGCAGGCTCCAGATCCCAATCCGGCTGAAGGACACATGACAACTCGATCCTGGTCTGAACAGGACGGAACTCTCGTGCCGGATCTGATCCTTGAGTTCAGCGAAGATGGCGCAGCATGGACTGAGGTGTGCCGTTGCAACGGATCCAGCAGCGTGCCCGTGTTTGACGCAACCGGAGGAGGAGCCGGTGGAGGACCAGGGTGGGGAAGCAATACTGTCTTGGATCCGGTCTATCTCTACGATGGGCGTGCAGGGCGTCCGGCTATTGGAAACCTCGGAGGGAGGAGCGGGTTCAGATTTGGAGGAGTAGCGATGGCTGGAACTTACATACTGGCTGGAGGAGCATTCCACCAACAGGATGGAACTGTTGAGGGGACCCCGGCTGGATCTGGGGCAAGTTCTAACATGAATGCCGCGTTGCGCGGAGGAGGTAGAGGCGCTCCGGGTTATGCGATGATTTTCTACCGGTAAGGCTAGTATGCCGCAAAGCCCCTGTTACAAAGCGGTTCACATCAAGCCGGTGACCGGTCCGATGGACGTTCGGTCCAACCCGGACGAGGTTCCCTTTGGAGGTTACCGGTGGGTGCAGAACTTCGAGGTGACACAGAAGTTCAAGCTTTGCCGGCTGCGGGGATGGAGGAAGCTTCAGTCGCGGGAGGACTACAACAACCAGGATCTGCACGATCAAAACGTTGCTGCCGAACTCCCGGATCCTCCCGATTACGTGCGGCAACCAATCCAGTGGCTCTGGCAAGCGGAGAGCCCGGCTGGGTTCTCCAAGCTGTTCGCCGCTACCGCCAACCGCCTCTACGCCAAGAGTAACTCCAACGGCAACTGGAAGGTGCTGACAGACAGGATGGGGCCGGAAGCAGATCCAACCTGTTCGGATGAGATCAGGTGGAGCGCCGGAGTGGTCAACCAGACCGTGGTTTTCACCAATGCCAGGGACAGGGTCGTCTACCACGTTATCGACCAGCCCACGGAGGATGACGGTCAGTCCGTGAAGTTCATACCGGATCTGGAAGAGCTTCGAATCAGCCGCGCAACGGTGGTGCATGCATGGAACGACATCGTCTTGCTCTTCAACGTGACCCAGGACGGTGCGCAGTTGTCCGATAGGATCATCTGGTCGGATTACCAGCGTCCCCTGTCGTACAAGCCGGACGTTGGGGTTTCCATGGCTGGAACGAAGGATCTCGGTGCGGGCGAGACGATTCTCAACGTGGCGCCCATGAAGGACGCGTTGATGATCTACACCACGCGTGGTATCTGGGAGATGCGGACCGTAGGCGGGGAGGGCGTCTTCGGGTTTTCCAAACGCTACTCAGCGCCAGAAGGAAGTTCCCGCTGTCTGGCTTATCCGTTGACCCTGGTCAGCAGCGGCGACGAGAACTACTACTTCGCTTCCGAAGGGATCTACCAGTACAACTACTACCTCCCGGAGCCCAAGCTGGTTGATTTCATTCACCGAGCCAGCAGCCTCATCTTCGACGAGATCGACAAGACGAGGTGCAGCCTGCACGTCGGAGGATACCACGCGGACACCAAGTCCGTGTGGTGGTCGTGGGTGTCCTCTGGGGAAAGCTGTCCATCAAAGTCGCTCGTCATCAATCTGCAGTTCCCATTCAGCAGTTACGTGGACCACGGATTCACCGCATTCCTGAACTACAGCCCGGATGTGAACAAGAGCCTTCGGGACTTCATCCTTGGACACTGCATCTGCAACAGCGAGGATCTGAACTACTACTTCGGACAGACCAACGACGAAGGGGGGCTGTGCAACCCGGTTCAAGACCCGGAATGCGACATCGACCCGGTCAACTTCTTCAGCCACGAACCGCTGAGCATCGCCGGGATAACGGTGGAGGACTACACCGGGGATGCGGACATGGACTCGCTCTATGCCATCCTCGGGGACACGACCATCCAGGACGAGTGCGCCTCGGAGTACCGGTCGGACGAGTGCAACGCCGGCTTTCTGTTCGCCATGGCCAGCTCCGAGGATTGGTGCATCAAGGAGTTCGCGGAAGCTTACTACCGGGAAACGTGCACCAGCCATGTGGGATGCGGCGAGTACCAATCCTACGGCTACGTAAGCATTCTCCGCAGCGGACCTATTGACCTGAACCTGCCAGACGACGACAAGGTTGTCGGTCGATTCGCAATCGAGGCTCACCCGGCGGTGGCTACGGTTCCTTCGACTATCCAACTCAAGATTGGTGTCTGCAACCAGGCGTTGGACCCGAATGAACCGAATGCCGGGAACCGGGTGATTCTATGGGAGCAGCAGGACGACAAGGCGTTTGACGCAATGGGGGATGCAAACGAAGCAACCCATCGTGCGGATGGAACCCGCCCTTCCGATGCGATGGAATGGCTGACCTACCTTACGACTCGCTACATTTACTTCGAACTGCAGATCGTAAACCCAGATGTGATTCCTCCCAACACGGGTGGCGCGGGATGCTTTTCGAGGTTCACGTTCGATGCGGCTCCGGTTATGCGATGCATCTGAGGACCCGTCATGGCTAGCGAGGAGAAACGGCGCGAGTTCAATCGGAGGACCGGAGGTTCAGGGCGGCCGATCAGGGAAATGCCGCCTATCCCGGATTGGGTCAAGGGACGGAGCAAGGCGCACAAACAGGCGTGGGAAGCTTACGAGCAGGAACTGGACGAATGGCGCAAGAGCCTGGCTATTGGAGGCGACATCACCTACGCCACGACGATTGAAGGTGATCAGGGCTCAGGCAGCCAGGCTGGTCCTCAAGGTCCTCAGGGATACCAGGGAGCACAAGGCTTTCAAGGCACTCCGGGATCAAGCACTGGGACGCAAGGTTCTCAAGGTCCGCAGGGCTACCAGGGCTTTCAGGGGCATCAAGGAAACCAGGGATACCAGGGACAAACTGGAGTTGGAACTCAGGGTCCGCAAGGCGACCAGGGAGATCAAGGTGCACAGGGGTTTCAGGGCGACATTGGTTCAGGAGCGCAAGGTCCGCAGGGATTTCAAGGAGACCAGGGTTTTCAGGGGGCTGCGGGAGCACAGGGTGCCCAGGGGGCGCAAGGCGTTACTGGCGCCCAAGGATCTGCCGGGGCACAGGGAGACCAGGGAGCACAGGGTGCCCAGGGATATCAGGGAACGCAGGGAACTGCTGGGGCACAAGGACCGCAGGGGGACCAGGGAGCGCAAGGTTCTCCTGGATTGGTAGGTTTAACTGGTCCTCAAGGACCTCAAGGATTCCAGGGGAACACCGGGCTTCAGGGAGTTCCTGGTACACCAGGACCACAAGGGGCTCAGGGCGACCAGGGGTTTCAGGGGGCTGCGGGGTTGCCCGGAGCGACGGGACCTCAAGGTCCTCAGGGTTTCCAAGGAGACACGGGCCTTCAGGGGGTTCCTGGAACACCGGGTCCGCAAGGAGCGCAAGGCGACCAAGGTTTCCAGGGAGATGCGGGTTCCCAAGGTGCTACCGGAGCGCAGGGATCGACCGGAGCGCAGGGATCGACCGGGGCACAGGGATCCACTGGAGCGCAGGGATCTACCGGAGCGCAAGGAACAGCCGGTGCACAGGGAACTACTGGAGCGCAGGGGTCGTCCGGGGCACAGGGTGCACAAGGCGACCAGGGAGCGCAGGGCAGCCAGGGGACACAGGGTTACCAGGGATTTCAAGGAGTCTCAGGAGTGGCAACCACTGCCGGTGCCTTTGGAACGTGTACACTTGACGATGCAAGTTCCACGCAATCCATTCCAGACTCGTCTTGGACGGAGGTGAATTTCCGTCCGAACGAAGGGTCGTATGCCGGTGGCGTCATTCCAAGTGGAGACGAGATTTCAGGCTGGGGTGTGGATGACTCGACTTACATGCTTTTCTCCATCTTTGCGACTGTGACGTTCGCGTCGAACGCCACGGGTGCACGGGGAATCAGGTTGATGTGGCGAGAGTTTGTTGAGGAGAACACGTGGTACACCAGGTGTGTGGCTTGCCTGCTGATCCCCAACCCGGCTTACGGAAACAACTTTCCAATTTCGATCTCCGCTGCCGTTCCACTCAACACAACAACCGACTATGTGTATGTTGATGTTTACCAGGCAAGCGGCGGGGCGCTGAACATCATCCGGGGCGATACGGAGAACTTCACTCAGTTCACCGTCATTGCCTCCGCTCTTTCTGGATACGCATGAAGACATCTGTCTTTACCCCAGTCCACGCACCTTACGCGGCTTGGATCATGCCGTGCTACCAGAGCCTGGTGGATCAGACGGACAACGACTGGGAATGGGTCGTGGGGCTGAACGGAGGACTGTCCAAACTGCCGGACGCCGTCGCCGCTGACAAACGGGTCCGCGCCATTCCGTTGTCGAACGATCAAGATGGAGTTCCGCACAACCGCATCGGACGGATGAAGGGTGAGCTATGCGAGGCATGCGTCGGAGACGTGTTGGTTGAACTGGACGTTGACGATCTGCTCACGCCCAATGCTCTGGAGTGGATCAAGAAAGCGTTCTCCGATGAATCGGTCGTGTTTGCCTATTCGAACAGTGCCCAGTTCACGGAGGACTGGAACAGCCCCATTCACAGTTCCTACTGGGGATGGAAGCATCGGTTCTTTGAATGGAACTCCCACCCCCTGTTCGAGCAGATTGCATGGCCGCCCGGTCCGCATTCCTTTCGCAGGATAGAGTGGGCGCCCAATCATGTCAGGGCGTGGCGGGCATCAAGCTATCGGGAAGTCGGGGGACACAACCGAGAATTGCTTTGCGGGGACGACCACGACCTTGTCTGCCGTTTTTACGTTAAGTTCGGAGCGGACCGGATTCGGCACATGGACCAGTGCCTGTATCTCTACCGCGTGCACGGGGACAACACGTGCGGCATGCACAAAAGCAACGCCATCATCCAACGTCAAGTTGGACGCAACTATCTGAACTACGTCTACCCGATGGCTGAGCGGTGGGCGCAGGACAATCAGTTGAAGATGATTGACCTGGGCGGCAGGATAAACCCCAAGGACGGGTACACAACCGTCGATGTGGTGGGGGCGGACATTGACGCCGACCTGAACTACCAGTGGCCGTTCGAAACATCCGAAATAGGCGTGCTTCGGGCGCATCATGTGCTGGAGCACCTGGAGGATTTGATTCACGTCTTCAACGAGGCGTATCGAGTCCTAGCGCCGGGGGGATGGTTCTTCGTCGAGTTTCCTTCCGCCGTAGGCAAGGGTGCTTTTCGGGATCCGACGCACCGGCAATACATGGTGGACCAGACGTTGTGGTACTTCACCAACAGGAACTACGCCCGCTACATCCAGCCAGAATTCACGGGCAGGTTCCAGGCGAGCAGGATTGAAACCTACCTCATGGAACCGCACGTTCCGGTTGTGGCGGCGGAGCTGATCTGTCTCAAACCTCCCTATTCGACCCGTCCGGCGGGTGAGGTTTTGATTTGAAACTGCCGGGCAACAGACCTAAGAGTAGTTTATGGCTTGGACAAGCATAAGATTCAACGAGCCGGCCTTGAGGGAGCAACAGCAGGGACTTTACCGATACGGTCAGGATCCAGGTCGGAACATTTACGCCGCGCCGAGCGGCGGTGTGTTCCGCAGCCAGCAAGAGGACGTGTTCCGACCGGCCCTGCAGCAATACGCCGACATCTGGAACAACGCAGCCAATGCCGCCCGGGGAATCTACCCGATTCAGAACGCATCCTCGGTGTCGCCGTGGGCGATTGCTCCTTCGGGCATAACGCCCCAGACGGTTTTGGGCGGACAGCCGATGGCGCCGGACGACATCTCGGTCGTGTCCAACGCCAAGAACCCGAAGATCAAGAGCATCCTGGATCGTGTCTTGGGGAGCGTGGAGGGGATGGGCTACGACCTGAACCAGAACCCCTACATGGTTCGGGCGAACGTCAAGGACGCAGGGCAGGCTGCCAGGATCGGAGATGTCGCTACGGCTCTACCCGGCATTCAGCAGGGACAACAGAAGGCTCTGGCGGATTGGACTTCCAAGTATCTGGAGGGAATCAAGGCTGCCACGCCATGGCAGGAGCAGGAGGCTGCCGCCATCGGCGAGTTCTACAGCAAAGGACCTGAAGGGGTCCAAGCCCGATTGGACAAGCTGGCGGCGCAGCGGCAACTGGCGGTGGCCGGGGCCGTCAACAGAGCCCTGGACCGTGTTCGGGGACAGACCAACATGAGCCGCATCATGCTCGGGGACAGCAGCTACACCGACGCCCAGGCGATGCAGACCGCTGCCGACATCATGGCCAAGGAGGCGATTGCCCAGGCGGATCTTGGCCGGCAGAATTATTTGGGGGTCAAGGATGCGCAGACATCCTTGGCGGACCGGCGCAGGCAGGGACTGGAGGCGTTGAATCGAATGGGTCTCCTTCCCATTGACGCCCAGACGGCGCTGAGCACGAGCCAACTGCAGAACATGGGGCAGCTTGGAAATCTGATCAACGCGAACACCTTCTACAACGTTGAGACGCCCGAGGATGTGATGGCAAGGCGGCTTGGCGTTCTAGGGCAGGCGTCGAACCTTGATCTGGCGAACACGTTCTACGGATTGCGCCAGCCCTACGAGCCGGACTTGAGCGGGTACGGCTATGGTCCGTATTCCCGCCGCCAACCGGGGATGACGCCGTATCCGACCATGGACTTCAACGAGCCTTACCTGAATCCGTGGTCAGAATCGTGGGCTGAACCCTACGCCAAGCGTGATGAGGCGATGGCTGCCGCCTACAGGAATCAAGCCAGGCCGAGCTACATCCCGTCGTCTCTCCAGGGATCCTCCTACGCTGTGAACCGGATGCCGATGCCGTGGACCGGGACGCAGTGGGACTGGAGCAACCCTGGCTATGGAACCCCTTACACCAACGCTGGAGGCTACGTGAACCCTCCCGGGCCGGCACTCGGCGGTGAACCGTATCCGGCGGACGAGACTGAACAGGTCTACAACCTGCTTCCGTGGGACTTCCAATATTGGGAACGTCCGGGCGGATAAAGGACGATCATGCCACGATTCATCTACGGTTCAAGCTACGGGGATCTCCAGGACAGAGGCATGGCTTTCGATGCCGCCCGGGACCGCCGTTACCTGGAGTCGATCAATGCCAGCCTGCGGGCTCGCCAGCAGATGGACGACGAGGCTTACCGGGCCGCAAACATGGCCAACGCCATCGCCCAGCGCAACCAGGCTCTCCAGCAACAGGGTCAGGAACGGTTCTATTCCCAGGCGTTGCGCCTGCAGCAGCTCAAGCAGCAGGAGGCTTACAACCAGGCCAGGGCACGGCAGGCGGCGGAGAACGCTGCGGCTACGGCCCGTTGGCGCGGGGATCTTGTGAAGGGGCAGGAGCAAAGGGCTCTCGACGCCATGACCCGGGCGAGGATGCGGGACGAGGTTGCCAGGCAGGGGTTGGACATTCGCAGGGACATCGGCATGGGGCAGCTTGAGTTAGGTTCGGAACGCAACGCGCTTGCCAGGATTCTTGGTGAGGAAAGGGTGGCGCAGGGATGGGAGAATCTGGATTTGCAGGGCGAACGGCTGGACCTTGGCTGGCAGCAAGCTGAGGATCTGCAGGATTACCGGGATGCACTGCTCAAATCCAAAGCAACGGCCGAGTCTAGCAAGTTGCCTCAGGGAACGCTCGCCTACATCCGCCATCTCGCCGCGCTGAAACAGGAAGACAAGGATATGTCCGAGTCTGCCGCCCGGCTGGCGACGTTGATGAACGAGAAGCGCAAGGTGGACCAGGACCTGATGTTGCTGCAGAACCTGGAGCCGACCGTCAAAGAAAAGACATCTGATTACGACACTTTCAGATTCGGCTTTGGTCGCAGCGAAACCGCCGCCCGCAAAAAGGCGATGGATGAACTGATGAAGCAGTATGACCCTTACCTTCCGGCTGGAGCCAGGGCGGCTGGTGACACGTTCTCCCAAAGGTCCAGGCTCTACCTCGATGCGATGCAATCAAGGTCAGACGAGCTGGAGCGCATGATTGCAGGGCAGGCGAAGAAAGGCGGGGATGCTTTTGTCGGGTTCAACCCGAAGACAGGAAGGTTCGAGAGCGAGTTCACGCCTCAGATACTTCCTCCGGCTTTGTCGCCGGGACTGCCATTCCCCATCGGCGGTGGCAACGCGGCCTTAACAACCCCTCCGAGCCAAACAGCGCAGCCGGTTCGTTTCCCGCTTTCGAATCCGGAAACGGCTGGGGGGGCGGCTGCCCCGGTGACAGCGTCGGCTGCCAGAGCCCGGCTGAATGCGGGAGCGATTCGCAGGATCAAGGCTGGACTGAGCGAGGCGGAGGTGGTGGAGCAAGCCAGACGGAAGCTGGCCGCCGATCCCAGAACGGCGGAGGAAGTTTACCAGAGGGCTTTGGATTACGGCGTTGAACTCTGGTAACCATGCCCATTGACATCTTCGAGGACATCGTAGCGCCAGCCGAGGAACAGAAGCGCAAACCGGACATCTTCGAGGACATCGTTCCTCCGCCACAGCGAGCACCGGAGTTCGCCCCTCCGCCGGTCCCGGAGCTGCGCTCAACCAATCAGCCCCCCCAACCTGTCTTTAGTCCAATCACGCCCAAAGCTCCCTTGACGGGAGAGGGGCGGCAACGAGCCATCGAGCAGCTGTCCACCATCGCCGGAACTTCGCCGGAGAAGCTTGAATGGAAACGACGGGCGGAGGAAACGCGGCGCCAGATCGAGGAAGCCAAACAGGCGACTGCCGTTGCCTCGCGCAAGGCGGGCACGGAGATGATGACCGCCTGGGACATAGGCGAAGGGGAAGGAAAGACTCCGTGGCACTACACCCCGTTCATCGGAGGGATTTACGAGGCAGCGGATGCGTCCCGGCTGTTCAACGCGGCTAACCGGTTTGAGCGGGACGAAGCCACTGATCATGACAAGAAGCTTTTGGTTGACTACCACGCCATGCAGCAGCGCATGGGCGGTCCCTCCACCATCGGTTACACGGTTGGATCCATCCTGACCCAACTCCCGGCATTCGCAATCGAGCTGATGACCACCGCCGGCATTTACAGCGGAGTCAAGAAAGGTGTCGAAAAGACCGCCCTCAAGGCGGCGGAGCAGGTCATAAAGCGTGCGGCGCTGAAGGCGTCGGCATCGGCTGTCACCAAGGCGGGCAAGGTCGCCGGGGCTGTGGCGGGGATTCCGGCTGGAGCGGTTGTTCAAACTCCGTTGGCGCGTCCGGGCGAAATGGTGGCTGGAGCCATTGAACGGGTAACGCCTGGGGTCGAGGTGGACTGGTCCGGCGGGCAACCCAAAATCACCCTGGACGACACCAAGGCTGATCCGGTTGAGACTGCACTGCTGAAAGCGGTCGGAGATCAGTATGTCGAGGTGTTCACAGAGCACCTGGGCGGACCGTTCGCTAAGGCTCTAGCCAAGGTGCCTGGGGCGGTCAAGATTGCCGCTCTCAAGGAGGGAATAAAAGCCCGGTGGCTGCGCAGAAATCCGAGCAAGTCAGTTGCCGATTTCCTGGAGAAGATCAAGCAGGGATCGGATTGGAACCCGGTGATGGGGGAAGTGTTCGAGGAGCGAGCGGGAGAAGTTCTCAGACCAGCCCTTGGGATCGAGGAGGAATACAAGCCGGGTGACTTTCGGCAGATGATGGCTGAGGGGATTGCTTTCATGATTCCCGGCGCGGCGGCCCTGTCGATTCGGAAAGTATCCTCGGAAGCTGAAGCCGTCCGGCGCAAGCGCAGGCTTGAACAGTTGGCGGGCTACCGGGGCACCCGCCAGCGGCGCGAGGAGATCATTGTTTCTGGAGCAAAAAAGGACCAGCAGGCTGAGCAGGACAGGATCGTGGATGCGATCATGGAAGCCGGTCGCGAGGCGGGCAAGATACTCGGAGTAACAGCAAAAACTGAAGGAGGACCAAGTGCCATCGCAGAACCTACACCAGCACCGGCTGATGCAAATGTCCCTATCGCCGAAGAGCCGAGCCCGGCTCCGGTCGTACGGGAGCAAACCGGTCAAGATGTCAGTGGCGAGGGAGTTCCTGGCGGCGGACAAGCGCCAGGGCAAGTTCCAGGGCAAGAAGTCGAGCCGCAAGGGGCTGCGGTAGCTGCAACTGCCAGAGAAGAAGCAACCAGGACAAAGCTGGGGGTACGTGCCGCCATGTACAACCCCGACACAGGAGAAGTTATTGTCGGAGGAAAAATCCATCCTGAAACAGTAGCTCGGGCTCAGGAAAAGGGACTGATACCCTACAGAGAACTGGTCGATGGTCCGTGGAAGGGGATATTCGAAACCGAATCTGGACAGTTTATTGACAGGGGAGGAGCAGTCATAACCTACTCCAAGTTGGTGGATCTTGATAAACCGACCGTGCCGGAAGTTCCGGTTCCCGTAACCGAAGTTACGCCAGCGCCACCTGCTCCAGCCCCTCCTGCACCCCAGGAACATACCAAGGAATGGGCGGAGGGCATCGCCGGGATGAACGCCCAGCAGTTCATGGAATGGACCAAGACCCTGGGCGAGGGAGGAGCGACGGGACAATTCTTGAAGCTTGGAAAAGCTCTCGGGAAGGATGCGGCACCGTGGCTGAAAGAAAAAGCTGCAGCCATCGACCTGGAATGGAAACAGGCGTTGAAGGAAGGGCGCGTTGAGGAGGGACAGATACTGACGATCAAGGCGCAGGTCTTCCGCGAGGCTGCCAACGAGGCGAGCGGATGGAATACAGCCCAAGAGAGATACAAGCAGCGTAAAAAGGAAAAAGAGGATTTCGTTGCTCAGAACCTGAAAGCTGCAGGCGAGGAAGGATCGGTTGAGCTGAAAAGCAGCGAGGATGCAACGAAGACCATTTTGGTTACTCCAGTTCCAGGCGAGCCAGGCAAGTGGAGGACCACTCTTTTTGACAACAAAACCCCGGTCAGCCACCAGGTTTTCGACAGCAGGAAAGCGGCTATCAGCGCGGCAAGTGGGGAAGCATTTTCGGATTTGGTTGCTGGACCACCTTACTATACGTCGGGAGAATTCAAGGTCTCCAGGGTTGAACCCACGCGGAAGAATGCTCTTCAGATACAGAAGGAGAAGGCGGAAGCCGCACTTGCCAGGGCGAAGAAGCTCGAAGAGGAAGAAGCCGCGAAGGAGAAGGCGGACCAAGAGTTGGCAAAGGCGGTCCTGGATGCGCTACGCGGGTTGGATGACGTTAGCGGGAAGGACAGCGCGGGAATCCCCGTGCGCGGAGGATCAGTCTATGCCGAAGCACTCGACGGGAAGTTCACGCCGGAACAACTCGCAGCCGCCAGGCGAACAGCTCTCAGCCAAGGCGCCCGAGGCTATGTCCTGGGACAGATCGAAACGGCGACCCCGAAGGCTGCCGCCGCTGCCCCCGCACAGCCCCCTGTGGAAAGTGTTCCAGCGGGAGGAGGAACTGCGGCGACACGGCACGTAGTCCGCTATGCCGTAGAGCCTGGACCCGGGGTCAAGGGGTGGAACACGGTCGCGGTTTACTCCGACGCAACCAGCCAGAGAGCAGGAGTCTTTGCAACCAAGAAGGAAGCCAGGTCGAATGCCGACAGTCTAAACGAAGAACTTAAGGAACGCGGTGTTTACCGTTCCCTGGAGCAGGATGTTGCGGATGACGTTCGACCAGGAAAACCCCTAACCCCCGATCAGGAATACGAATCGCTTCGGAAGAAGAACGTCGATCTGATTGCGAAGATAGCGGACTTCGAGCGGCGCAACGCCAAGCACAGGTCCAAGACGGTCGGCAAAGCCATCGCCCAGCTTCAAGACGAGCGGGACCGCATCGTCAAGCGGATGCAGGAGCTTCGTCCGCCAGCTGTCCGCGTTACGCCGAAAGCGACTCCGGTTACTCCCCCGGCCGCGCCACTGGGCAAGAAAGCCGATCTAGGCAAGGGCACCTACAGCCCTTCGCCGTCACCTATTGCCCCACCGCTGCCTCAGAAGGAGGGCGTGTGGCTCAGTGACGGAACCGTAGCCACGGTTACCCTAGCGCAGGCGGCTTACGATGAAGCCAGCGACGATGTCAAAGCGTCCGCCAGGAGTTTCCTTGGTGACTGGACATGGGATCAGGTTGCCCAGGTGTGGCGCAACGGCAGTGCCGAACGGTCGCACAAGGATTTCGGTCAGGCTGTAGCCTCCCTGCCGCTGGCGAAAACGGAACAACCTCCGCTCTTCGACAAGGAGGCGTGGAGCCAGTCTGTCCCGAGGGAGAAACCGGTCCCGAGCCCGCCCAAGATAACGAACGCGACGATCAAGGCGCAGCGGAAGTTCCTACTGGAAGGGCTTGATGCGGCGATTGCGGACGCCAAGGCTGAAGACAGGGGAGGTCCTGGCGGGACGGACTACATTCAGGTCGAGGTTCCAGGGGATGGAACGTTCCGTGTCCGGTTCAACAAGGAGGACCTGCGCCAGTTCCGCGAGATAATTGACAAGGGCAAGCGGATGGGGAAGAACCAGCAGCTTGGTCCTTTCCCGAAGGGTGTTCCGGCTCAAAAGGAATCCGGGCAGAAACCGCCCGGTCAGACAACTCTTGGACAGGCGCCCAAGAAGGAACCGACGGACGAAGAGAAGGTCGGCATCGCGGCGGAGTTCTGCGGAACGGACGTTCAGCGACCGAACCTGCTCAAGCCGTTCTCGGACGGCACGGCAGCAGTCGCAACGGACGGTCGGAGAATGATTGTCATTCCGGGCAGTTACCCGGGCACCCCGAAAGCCAACGCCATTCTTGATCCCAAGTCAGGCAAGAAGACTGGGGACATGACCAAGACTGAGGCGGGACCCAAGAAGGGCGGCAAGGCAACCGAAGTCACCGTCCCGACGAACATTGACTGGGCGAAGGTTGTTCCGGCGGTAGGGACGACATCGAACGCCGGCAAACCTGTTCCGGTGGACGAGATGTTCCTGGCTGCGATTCAGTGCCGGGCAGCTGTCGCAGACGAGAAGCACGAGCAGATTCAGGTATGGCTGAACCCGGACGGGACGTTCGGCTACAAAGGCGTGGGCGTGGACTCATCCTACGAGAGGGGGGTGCAGCCCGGTGCCCGGTTCTTCGCCGCCTATCACCAGACCTACCTGGCGGACATTGCCAGAGCAGCAAAGGCACTGGGGTCGGAGACGGTTCAGTTTGAGGTGGACCTAAGGCAATCCGCTAACCGTACGGCGGATGTTCCGCTAGTCGTTCGCCTGCCAAACGCCACCATGGTTCTGATGCCGATGCGGCTTGGCGAACCCGGCACGGCTGGGATGACCCTGTCCCAGATGCAGGGCAAAAAACCTGAGCTGAACAGGTCCAACGCCAAAGCCCTCAAGGGAGCCGAACTGGCTGTGGGATCCTTCCTGCAGAAGACCAAGAACCCCGGGATCAAGATCGTCGAGGACGCGACCGAGGTGCTCGGTTACCTGCCCAAGGGGGCGGTCGCCACGGTTGACGGGCAGACGGGCGAGATCATCCTGATCCGGTCCGAGCTTGAGCCGCACCTGGACAGCTTCGGCGACCCCGGCAAGGCGCAGCGGTGGCTCGAATCCATCCTAACCCACGAAGCTATTCACGGAGTGATTGAGCGGGAGTTGACACAGGAAGAGGTCGTCAACCTATGGCAGAGCCTGGAACCGAAACAGAAGCGGGTGCTGCTGAAGGATTACACCGGGGTTGACACCGACCTGGCGGATCAGGCTGGGATGACCGCTTACCAGGCTGGGCACGAGTTTCTACGCCAGCTGCTTGAGATTAAGATTTTCGGCGCCACATCGGAAATCTACGCTCCTTCCAAGACGCTGTTCGACAAGTTCACCAGCGATGCCAAAAAAATTCTCAGGCGCATCGTTGAAATCCTGAAGTCAGTCGTCGGGTTCGACTCCAAGGATGCAAACGGACTGGTGCAGACCTACGTGGACCGGATCGAGGCGGCCATTCAAAACGGGCTGATCGTTGGGCACGCGGACTCGGTCAACGAGAGGCCGGCCGCCTTGGTCCAAACACCGCAGCGGCGCCGGGCGGAGCTGGTCGCGCAAACGGTGTTGCCCGCCGCTCAAGTCCAGTTCATCAACAGGGGCATCTTCATCCAGAACGAGGCTGCGGTCGGGCATGCCGAGGCGGCACTCAACGCTCTGCCGGGGGAAGTCCGCCAGCACCTGGGGTTCATCCGGTCCCGGCTGCGCACGCGAAACGAGGCGGCGCAAGGGTTGGGTCCTGCCGGCGCCGTTCAGCCCGGACCGCTGCAGCAGATGGTTGCGTCCGCCACGAACAACGTGGACGAGCAGGCGATGCTGATCTTCGACGCGTGGCAGAACACGCACGAGATCCGGGAGGAATCCGCCCGCATGGACCGGCAGATTGCGTCCCTGCAGAAGCAGCTGGATCAGATGCGGCGCCGGGGCGGTCTGCAGAACCCCCTGAACGGGCTGATGCGAAACGCGGTTGACCACCACCGCAACACCTTGATCAACCTGCGCAACGCCCAGTCGGCGGCGGGGATGGACGTTACCCCGATCAACCAGGAGATCAGGGAAATGCGGGAACTGCGGAAGGGCACGACCGCCTTCAGCCGGATTGTGATGGCGATGGCGGCGGGGACCCCGGTCAACCCACAGGCGCTGAGCATTTCGCAGGCGGAGTTCAACCAGCTGACTTCGATTCTGAACGGGTACCCGGCACTGCAGCCGGAGCTGGCGACGATCCAGGGAACAGCGCCGACGGCGGAAGTCCAGCAGCTGATGGACACGATAGCGCAGATGACTGCCGCACGAGCCTTCCTGGACACGCAGGTCATGTCGGCCCAGTTCATGGCGAACTACCGGTTTGCCGCCCAGGCAGTCGGGGCGGAGCTGGCGGTTGTGGATCTGAAGGGGCTGATCAGCATCGACTTTCAGGACCCTGTCAACCCGGGGCAGGTCATTCGGATTGAGTTTTCTCCGTGGGAAGGCGTGAATCAAGCCAATGCCCAGAAGCTGGTGGACCTAGCCAATGCGATGGAGGTTTACCTGGCGCAGCCGAATCAGGACCCGCTCCGGGCGGCAGCCTACCGCACCCAGCTCTACAACATCCGCACGTTCTACCTGTCGTCAGCCTACAGCCCGAAGGTCGGCAAGCTGATGCCCAACCATCTGGACTTCTTCCACCTGATTTCGCTGGGCGGAGAGTTCGGGACACCGGAGGGGCGGCTGGAGCGGATCGGTGGATTGGCGTCTGCCAGGGCGATGAACTGCCTGAAGAACTACGCCCAGATGCACATGCTGGCCCGGCAGAGGTTCGCCGAGGAATCCAATCGGGTCATGCTGGCTGCCAACCGGGCGGCTGAGGCGCACCAGATGACCATCGGCGAGTGGATGATCAACATCTCCGACCCGGTGCTGGCTTCGTCGCAGGAGCAGGGCAGCCGCCATCTGGGCGCGGGCTCCAGGTATCTGGGCTACACAATCACCGCCCTGGACATGCAGGCTATCCAGGCGCAGAAGACCTACGTGGACCACATCTCCAATGCCGTCCGGCACATGGAGACGACCCAGAACAGGATGTTCCCGCTGAAGATCAAGGTGGAGGGGGCGATACCCTACTCCCGGGATCCTCAAATCCGGGGACCGCTGGTGATGCCCCGTTACACCAAGCCAATCGCCTACACCTACGTTCAACTGATGGACGAGGCTAGGAAGCGGAATCGGGAAGGCGAAATCAGCGACGACGAGCACCGCCAGGTCCTGCGGCAGATACTGGGCGGCAACGTCAGCAACCAGGCTTTCTACGATCTGGTCGTAGGGCACATGCGCTCGTCCATCGACGTGCCGACCTACGCCATGATGATCCGCAGTCCGTTCCGCTACTACTACCGGGAGATGATCTCGGACCTGGACGGCGCGGACCCGGCCGCCCCGCGCAGCTTCGATGCGGTGGTGCAGCGCATCTTCGGCGGGCAGGCGGGGGTTGCTCCCGAGGACCAGCTCAGCGTGGACGAGATCATGGACCAGTTCTTCGACGAGATCCAAACCGCCCTGAGCCATGTCAGGCGCCGGGGCGAAACCGCCCACGACATCAACGATCCCCGGATCAAGATGGAGATTGCCTCGGCGGACAACTTCCTGACGACGCCCAGAGGCAACCAGGTGCTGCCGTCCACGCTTCTGGAGTACTCGTCCGCTACCAGCACGGACATGAGCCGGGTGGTGGGGAACGTGTGCGAGGTCCTTGGGGACAGGTATCTGGAGAGCCTGGAGCAGGTCGAGAAGGAGCTGATGAACTCGATCCAGGTATGGCAGGAAGAGATTGACCGACTGCGCAGAGCGGGGCAGCCCGGGGCCGCCCAGGCGGTTCGGGCGCAGAGCCGGGAGCAGCAGATTTCCGGTCAGGTCTGGTACAACCTTGAGGAAGCCAGGTTCCATCTCCGCCAGGTGCGCAAGTCCATCTCGTTCATGCGCCAGATAACCGACCCCTACGGCAAGCTGCAGGCGGAGATCGAGGAGGTTCGTGGCGGGACGAAGATTGCGCGTGGGGTGATTGCCACCTCGCTTCTGAACGTCCCTGGAGTGGTGATCCGCAACCGGGGCGGCGGCGGGCTGCGCCAGGCGCAAACCGATGTCGCCATGGGGTTCAGCGCCAGGGTTTTTGGGCTGACGATCCCCTACGCGAACTTGATCCGCGCCCCTTTCGCCGCTTTTTGGAAGTCTGGAGTGGGTGTGATGGGGATGCTTGAACCGCAGCTCTCCCACCAGTTCTTCACCAGGACGAACCTGGGGCGGCAGATGCGCCAGGCATTCACGGCTGGGCAGAATTTCTGGCCGGGCTACATCGGCGGCATGTTCCGGGTCTTAAACGACCACGCCCAGAGGTACGAGCGGCTGGTCGAACTGGGGCTGACCGGGGGGGCGCCGTGGTGGGAGCAACTACGGGCTTACTGGGAACTGCGCCAGTACGGCGGGCAGCTGAGGGAGGGGGATCCTACGCGAACGCAGGCTGTCGTGCGCCGGCTGGAATCCATTGCCGGGCTCGTCTACGAATGCGGGGTCCCGACGGGCGCCCCTCGCGGGTTGTTCGCCAAGCGGGCGGACGAGGGAGCCAACATCGGGGCAAACGGTTTTGTGGACGCCACCGCCCGGCGCATGGCGGAAAACGCCGTCATTTACTGCGCGAACCGTGAAGCAGCCGGGGCTGTCCTGGACCACACCACCTACTTCACCCCCGAGGAACTGACCGGCAACCGCCAGGCGACAGAGAAGAATGCCGCCTACACCCGGCTCATGTTCCTGAAGGCGGGCATCCACATCGACTCGGCCATGATCGACTACTACCGCAGGTGCCAGGCGGCAGCCGCAGCCGGGCAACCGCAGCCGGTGGACATCTTCAGCCGCGCCCAGATCAACTCGCTCTACATGGCTTTCTCCGACGAGTTCAACAAGGGGGATTTCTCCAATCGACCGGAGAAGCTGACATCCTCTGAGCTGGGTCGGAACTTCGGGTTGTTCCTGGGATACGGCATGTGGTACAACGACCGGTTCAAGATTGCCTACAGCAAGTTCAGCCGGACGCCCGGCATTGGGGGATGGTGGGAGGGGGCGGAAATGACCGGGTTATGGATGCTCTACGTTCTGCTCTTTGGGCTTCTGACCGAGGAGTTGTTCGTCCGTCCGCTGCACTGGTTCTTTTACCGGGAGGAGCGGGGCACCCCGAGACTGGCCAAGGCGCAGGGACCGAAGGAGGCGGCCAGGGCGATTCTGACTGAGGCAGCCCCTTTCATGCCTGTGGCGGCCCAGATTGCCAACTCCGCCATGGAACAGATCGGGCGCCCCACCAGGCAAACTCGAACCGGTCTGCAACTCCTCCCGGTCAGCCTCTACGACAGCGTTATCGACACGGTAAGGCAGTTTTACGAGACGGGGGACGGGCCGCGAGCCGCCCACACCTTTGTCAGGCAATGGTTTCCGAATACGCGCCTGATCAACAACCGGATGCCGTTCTATGACGGCACAGTGCGTTACTACAACGTAGCCAGGGCTTTGCGTGCGGCAACGCCCTCCAACATCGAGGTTCGGAGATCGGCAGGCAAATACCAGAGATCCCCCACTTCGGACAACATCGACCGGATAGTGAACGCTCTTTGCCGCCCGGATGCGCCGGACCTGGAGACATCTCTCTTCCAAAGGGGTCTGGCTGTGTCAGAACGTGCCCAGGAAGGCATCGGAAAGCCTGAGGAGAGTGTTGACCAGTCCGTGCTGGCTCGGACGCCGTACAGGTCGGTTTACGGTCGAAATTTGACCGATGCCGAAAGGGAGCTGATTGAGTCCCGGATGACCGAGTTCCAGCTTGAGACTCTCCGGGAGGTTGAAGCCGCGTTTGTGGCTTACGCCCGGGCGGTCAACCGGCAGTTCACGCTGCACGGGGAGGCGATGGTGGAGAAACCGGAGCCAGCCAAGCCGTCAGGCGCTCGCCAGCTAGTCCCCTTCCGGGGCGGGCGGCAGGGGTTCCGGCGGGGCATCCGGTGACTTGAACTCGGTTGTGCGCAACCCTTGAGCCGCCAGAGCAGCCAAGAAGGTGGTTATGTCAGGAAATCCGACTTTCTCGGGATACTTGATCCGCCCCACCCGGACAACAGGGATGTGCCCGTTGCGTGGATCGTAAAACGCCCACAGAACGTCCTTCTCCATGCAGAACCCGACGAAGTCCGGGCTGTCCAGGTTCTGAATCCACGGAACCGCCAGCAGGGCGTTGATGTCGCGGAACCCGTAAACCTCCCCCTCTTTTCCGTCAGGCAGGTATTGGACAATCGAGTTGGACTGCATGATTTCGTCCGCCAGATCCACGGTGGCTTGGATGTGCGGCGGCAGCGGTTCCTGCACCAGACCTGCTTCTCCCATCCGCTTGTCAATATCGACCAGCTTGGATTGGATGAGCTGCTGCGTGTAAGCCAGGTAAGCGTCTATGCCCCGTCCCCGAAACGTAATGTCCAGCTCGCGGCTGAACAGCTCCAGGGTATGGCGGATGTCCGACAGGGTAAGGTGCCGGCTCTTCTTGATCCTGCCTGTAAGGGCTCTCCACGCGTCCACCACCTGGGTCCGCAGCTTGGTTGCCTTCTCCTCGTCGTCGCGCTCCCGTTTGCGCTCCTTGTCCCACCTGATTTCGTCGCTCATGTTCGCTTCTCCAGTATCCGCATGACCCGGTCGTATTGTTCCTGGGACTTGACGCCGTGCAGGAAGATCAGGTCCTGTATCCTCGCCGCCACATCCAGGAAACACGCCTCGCTCCACAGCTCGTTCTGCGAGTAGATGAGCGGATCGGCGTGGACAATGGGGATGTTGTAGCGCTCGCACACCAGGGCCAAAACCCTGTCCGGGAACCCTCCTTCAATGTCCATCGGGGTTTGGTTGAACCGGTTGACGAGCAGGTTGAGCCAGGCGTGGTCCATCCACCATGCGAAGTGGCAGAACGTGGACGCTTTGAACCTGGGATCAACGTTGGGGCAGACGAAGGCGTGCACGGCGGGGCGGGGCAGATCCGGCACCGGCTTGAGCACCAGGCTGTCCGCCTCGGTGAAGGCGTAGAACTTGTGGTCCGTGGACAGGGCGATGGACATTGCCTGGCGTATCCGCAGCATGAGCTGCTCCCCCTGCTTCTGGCTGTTGTAAGCGGTCCATCCCCCGAGGTGGCAGGGCTCGTCCACCGGGCTGGCGTACTGCACATCGACCCCGGCCGATTCCCATGTGTGCCGGTTGCGGTCCAGCTTCTCCCTGTCGCCGGCCCAGGTGAAGATTGTCAGGAGGGTGTCCTTCATTCCTTATTTGCGCTTGCGGATGACCGCCACGCTGCGGCGGAAGGTGATGGTGTCGATCCAGTCCAGCCCTCCGCCCGGACCGGGCAGGGGTGGCTGCCGCCCGCACATGCCCTTGCCGCGCTCGTTTACCCGCTCGTCGATAACGTCGTAGAGCCAGTTCGTGATCCGGTCGTTGGTGCCGCCGGAGAACTGGGGCAGATACGTGGCGTGCAGGTCCTCGATGATGTAGATCCCCCCCGGGACCAGATCGGGCAGCAAGGCGCAGAAGGCGGTTCGCTGGTGGGCGGTGTGGTGCCCGGCATCGTCGATGATGACATCAAACGGACCCCACGGGGAAACCACGTCCTTGAGGAACTTGTAGTTCTCCTGGTTCCCTTTGGCGACCCGGATGCGCGAGTTTTCGGGTGGAACCCAAAAGCCGTTGTCGTCGATGCCGAACACCTGGGCACTGGTCCAGTACTCAGCCCACGTCGCCAGGCTGTTGCCCCCCGCCACGCCCATCTCCAGGATCTTAATTGCCCGGTCGCGGGCGGGGAGTATCTCCTGGTAGAACGTCAGGTAGTCGTGGAAAGCGCTGGATTTGTCTGTTCCGCATCGCCTGCCGATGTCGTCCAGGCTCGGAGTGTTGGGATGTGTTTCCATTTTGGTTTGAGTCCTTTGCTCCCCATCGAAGCGTTCGAGTAGTGGACGGCGGCGGCAAACTCCCACCCTGGGCTGCCGAACTCCAGGCATTCGCGCAGCACGCGCATGAGGCGGGTCTGAGCCTCGTTCTCCGACAGCAGCCGGTGCAGGATCGTCATGTCGCTGACGTGGGGGCGCCCGTCGTGCACGTCCTTATCGTCTGGGATGTAGCCGGCGAACACCTTGCACACCTTCTCGAAAACCGACCCTTGGGCGGACACCAGGCAGGGCACCCCGCTGGGTTCGTGCAGCCGCAGTATCCCCATCTGCGCCCGCCGTGTCGTGAAGCCGTAGGACATAACGTCGTAGTCGCACATCACGGCTGTCTCGGCGGGCTTGGCGGCTGACGCCACCGCCAGCCAGCGCATGAAGCACGACCGGTCGTAGCTTCCCGGGTTGACGCTGGGCAGCCGGGCGATGTCCTGGTTGTAGTATTTGTAGTAGGGGTGTTCGCGGGCGTGGTACTCGTTCAGCACCACCGCTTCAGCCGAGTGGTTCCTCCAGCAGTCTTGCCACAAGTGGATCAGCCTCACCTCGTCCTCTAGGCAGAGCTGGGGTTCGGGCTGGAAGTAGGTGTAGACTTTCATTTTCGTTCCGTCTGGTTTCCTCGGCGTAGGGTCCGGCGAACGGGTTGGCGCCGCGCTCCAGAGCCTTGACCTTGGTATTGTAGCTGATGTGGATGTAATGCTCCAGGTGCTTCATGGTTATGCCAGCCATGGACGCCACCACCTGGGGCACCACTCCCCTCTCAAGCAGGCGGGTGATGAACCCGTGCCGAAAGCTGTGGCAGCTGAGCCCACGAATTCCCTTCTTTCGCAGATGCTTGTTGAAATTGTAGGGGAGGTATCCGTCCTCCTTCAAATACCCTCGGGCCAGCTGCGGGACAACGTGTCCGGTCGCCAGGACAGGGATGTGCTCGGCTTTGATCTTGATGAACCAATCGTAAAGCTGCTGGCGGAACGGCAGTTCAACCTCCTTGCCGGTGCGGCGGGTCTTGAAGGGTATGAACCGGATAAGCCTGTTCTCCATGTCGATCTGGTCCCACTTCAGCATAGCTGCGTCGGATATGCGCAGCCCCGTCTCCCACAGAAGGTCCAACAGGTAGTTGTACGGCCAATCCACGATCTTGCTGCGAAGGAACTCGTATTCTTCCTCCCGCACCGGGCGCTTCACCTTTCGGACGTAGTCCGGCAGTCTGGGTCGAACCACCCACCGCTGCGCGTCAATAGCGTGGTTGTGCCTCCAGTTGGCGTATCGGCGCAGGCTTAGCATTTGCATGAGGATGCCGCCCACCCCTTTGCCCTTGGAAATCATCTCGTCCACGTACAGTTGGCAGATCGTGCTGTTCAAGGGGCGGTGTCCGAGCCAGTCACCAAAAACCCGGCAGTGCTTGCGGTAAAGGCGCACAGTGGTCCGGCTGGCCTTAACGGCAACCATATTCAGATACTGCTCGACGTAGCGCCCGAACTCTGTGTTCTTCTCGTAGGGGATGTCGTCGAAGGGCAATCCGTAGTTGCCCCCGACCAGCTTCTGCGGAACCCCCAGCATTTTCTGCAGGGTTGGCAGGTGCCGTTCTGCTATGGGTGTTGGCATGAGTTTCGTGTTGGGTTTAGATCCGTTGTCCCTTTAAAAGTCCCCCTTGACCTGGTGCACAGCCACCACATTGCCTTGCTCAAGCATATACAGCCGCTCCGCCTCGGTCGTGAACTGGTCGCCGTAGCCGGAGTAGACGCAGTCCATGTGGCAGACCAACCGGTAGGCTTCCGCGCCGAATATCTGCCACAGCCTATGCCCGATCTCGAAGTCAAACGCGTAGCTTTCCATCGACAACCTGGGCGTGTCCGTCAGTTCCTTGGCGGTAAACAGGCGGTCCAGCCATGCCATGTCGTAGATGCCCAGCGCACCGTTGACGAAAGCGGAGTTGCCCCCCGTGTCCGTGGCGCCCTTCCACCCGTAGGTAGCCACCGGCCACCGTCGTCCGGCTTCTCGCGCCATCAGTTTTTGATACGCACGGCTCGCTTCCAGCCCGGCGTTGCTCGGGTTGTAAACCACCATCGTCCCCCCGACCGCGAAGTGCTCCGGCCGATAAAAGAACTCGTCGAACATGATCCCGTCCCACCCCTCCACGTTCACCCGGCTGTCCGCCTCCAGGTAGATGAAATGCGTGACCCCCTGGCTCTTGAGGATAAGCAGCGCGGTGAAGAACACCAGGTTGTTGACCGCAAAAGTGTTGACCTGCCCGCGAGAGTTGTAGCTGTTGCGCACGAAATCCGGCGGACCCTTGATCCGCACCATGCCGCCCGCCCAATCGTCAGCGCCCCAGTCGTGCTCCGAAAACAGGATCAGCCGATTCTTGGTCGGGTGCTTCCTCAGGTTCGCCAGGAACTTCGAAGGGTAACCCACTTTCGGAGGAGGCACGTAGCTCACCACCGCAAGGTTCATTCCCACGGTCCCGGACGGAGCCGCCTCTGAACCCTTGACTTCAGCTGTTGCGCTTTGCATGCATTCCAATGTGTTGACTCGCATTGCATTTGTCAACCGCCTTTTTTTTGAGCCTGCCTCCAGGATTTTTAGAAGGCCCCGCCGGACGGGGAAAGAACAGGTTCATGTCAAACCTGTCCCGGGTATTCCCCGGGAACCCGCCCGGCAGGGCACATGCACACAACACAATCCAGCAGTCGCACAACCCAAAGCCCATGTCAACCGGACCGTCTGACGCCCATTTCGCAGCGCGGACCGTCTGACGCCCATTTCGCGGAGCCACGGCGGCGATCCGTTTTCCCCCGCACCAGGCGCAGCCAAACCGGGGCAAAAAAGGGGCGCGACCGGACCAACCCAGCCGCGCCCTTGCGTCAATGCCCGTACCGGACAACCCACTTATCGGGAGTGCTTTCAACCACGTAGCCGTCATCCCGGAGCGCCTTCCGAAGCGCGAACGAGAACAACTCAACGTCCGCAACTACCCGCCCCTCAATCGTCCAACGGTTGATGTGTTCGCAGGCGTTGATCAAGTCCGCCAGCCGCTTGCAGACAGCGCGACGGGAAGACTTGAAGCTGCATTCCAGGGGTTTGCAGTAGAGTTTGCTCATGCACCCTCCGTTTCACGATAAACCTTCAGGCTTTCCCATGATGGGAGTTTGTATTGGTAGCCTTTGCTCAATTTCTTGTTCCTCTCCCGCCGATACAGTATCAGATACCGGTAGCAATCCCGACAGAGAAACAGATTACCCCCTCCACCGAGCGGGAGTAATCGCACCTGACCAAATGCTTCCTCGCAATGAGAACCGTCGCAATTGGGGTTTATGTTCATGATGATTTCCTTTCTTCCACTGTGCGCCGCTCTTCCACGGTGATGCGGACCACGGGTCCGATGGATGTGAGCAGCAGGGAAGCATGCAATGCTCCGCCCGCCGTCGATTTGAACTTTTCCAACCGCCTCGCAAACGTCTCAGCGCAGGCTCGGTTGGAAAACCACACAACCACGCACGGCTCACCTTCCTCTTTGCTAGTTACGCTCTCGATCATGCTCTTTCCTTTCGTTTGTGTTGTCTGCCGCCCATCTCGCATTCCCTCGCGGCAGGGAGGGAAAATTGTATGCCGCCCATTTCCCGGAGCTGCGCCCGCCGGGGGGGCAACCCGGCACCCGCCGGGCGGGTCAGTATTCCCCGGTCAGCCGCCTGCGCATGGCGGAGGCAATCCGCTCCGCCAGCCACCGGCGTACGTTGCGCCGGGTGCGCCGTGGGCTGGGAGAAAGCATCTCTAGCCACGGCTCACTTACGCCGAGGTAGGCCGGCATGCCCAAGAGAGTCCTGCCGTACGCGCTTGCTTCAAGCACCTCTAGCGCTTCCCGCCCGGCGGACAAGAGCCGCCCGGGAACGAAGCCGAAGCTCCGGGCAAAGGAGAGCTTCAACAAACAGGTGCGCCGCGCCGCACCGGAAAGCCCGCTGTTGGGGCCTGTCAGAATCTTGACTCCCGCCGACCGCTGCAGCGACCGGCACCAACCCGCCCACCGGGCAGCTTCCTCAACCGAGTCCGGGCGCCCGAATTGCTCCTTAATTTGCCTCCGCTGTAGACCGCCGAAAACCCGGTCCAGGAGCATCATCGCTCCGTTGTAGTCCTGTCCGAGCATGCCCTTGCGCCGGCAGCTTGGTTTACCTTCTGGCCAGGCGGAGTATTCCACAGCCTCCCTGTCACCAGGGGAGCACGGGAGAGGTTGTTTGATTTGGCGTTGCATGTCGTTTCAGATTGCCCTTCCGGCGCCGCCCAGCATGGCAAGGCGGCATCGGAAAGGGGCGGAGGCACTGGAGTCCCCCGCCCGTGTTCAGTCAAGCCCGGGCCGCATCAACGCGGTATCGCCGAACGGCGCAACCGTGTCGCGTGTGGGCGTTACCCACAGCACAGGGTAGTCCGGCGGAGAGTCCGGGAAGCTCCCGTAAAGATCCGTCAGGTAAACCAGACAGACCGGTTCCCAATCCTGCCCGGCTACCCACTCAAACACCGGGCGGAAATCAGTCCCTCCGCCCAGCTGAATTTCCCGGTCGATAACGTCTCCCGGAGCGTACTCCCGCACGTTCTGCACTGCCGCATCATCCTGCACAACCGCCAGCTTCTCTGGCCTGACTTCATCCAGGATGGATTGAACCTCCGACATGAAAGCGGGAATGAGGGAATGACAGCTGCCGGACACATCAACGCCAACCACAACCGGCCCGCACCGGAGCGAGTAGAGTCCGGGCAGGTAGACACCCGCCGCAACGTATCTGCGGTTCGGCCTTTTCCACGTCCAGTCGTCCTTTGCCTGCTGGCGAACAAAGGAGCGTAACAGTTCTTGCCATGGCACATGCCCACGGTTGATACCGTCCAAGAGCGACTCAACCGCACCAGGACAACACCCTTGCATCCGGGCACACTGTTCCGCTTGCTGCAATGCCTGCTGCCAGTCCTGCAGCGCCTGCTGCCGCTCCGCCTGCGTCGCTGCCCCGTCTTTCGGCTCTGTCACCTGCCCCATGTCCCCTGGTTCGCCAGCGCTGCCCGGGACACCGTCCGTTGAATCTTCACTGCCGCCGGGAGGATCCTCGGGCAGCTGCGCATATACTTCCTCAGCGCATACACCTTCAGCGCTGTACCTCGGATCAAGCAGCGCTTCGGGAGGGAGGTCGAATGGGTTGGGTTGTCCCTTCGCTTCAGCTTCCTGCCCTATCCGGTACAGAATCCCGTCAACCACGTAGTCACACGCCCGGTTCCAACGCACCGCATCACGCGCTCCGCGCCGAACGTGGTGCCCCAAAGCACAGTGCAACACTTCGTGCGCTATCACGGTTCGGACTCTCTTGTCCGCCAGCGTTCCCAACCACGCCGGGTCAAAGATGATTTTTGACCCGTCAGTGCACGCTGTTTTGACCGGCCCGAGCTGACGGTCCAGGCGGCTGACCAGAGCACCGAAAAACGGCGCATCCAAGACCAGTCCGACCGCTGCCCTAGTGAGCCTGTCTAGGTCCTGCTTGGGTGTGGTTGCGATCATGATAGGACTCCCTGATTTTTCACGCTCCAGGTGACAAATTCTGGCGTTTGCCCAACAGCGGGCGTCAGGAGCGCTGCATCCTTGATTGTGAGGACTTCCAGTTCCTTCGACAGGCGCGACACGTACTGCATAACCCTGCCAATGTTGCCTGCCGTCGCTCGCCGAGCCAATGCGCCGCTGACCGCCCAGCGTGCGCTCAACTCCTCCGGCACCGGGCTAGTCTGCGGACTCAACAGGATACTGTCGATGCTCGGGAGCGAACGGTAGAGACTCAGGAAGGAGTAAAACTCTGTGGCTGCACCGGCGCCAACCGTCCCCGTCAGAATCTCCGGCGACACGGTCGGATCCGTTTTTACTAGATCCGACACAAACTCCCACGCCCGAGGGCAGGCGTAGCTCCGACCGTCCCATTTCGCCGGATCGAAATTGAAAAGCAGCTCCGGCCTGAACCGGAGAAACTGCACAACCTCGCCGGCGATGCCACTGGAGATTGCCCACAAAGACCAATCATCCAGACTGCACTCAAGCTCCACGTAGATCATACGCGAGAGCAGCGGAGAAAGAAGGCGCCCGGCGCCTGCCCGGTCGCTCTGACGGTTCCCCATCCCGATTATGTGCCACCCGTCCGGCAAGCGGTACTCCGCCAGCTGTCGGTCCAGCCACAGCTGAAAAGAGGCTGCCTGCACTGCAGGTGCAGCGGCGGGCAATTCATCGAAGGCGATAACGCCCTCGCCTGAGTCCGGCCAAACCGCAGGCGGACACCAGGTTGTCCGGCCGTTCTCAACCTTGGGCATGCCGCGCAAGTCCACGGTATCCCAGTACAACAGGCGGCAGTCCAGGTATCCAATACCCTTCGCCTGTGCCCAGTCTCGCGGGATGGCGGACTTGCCAATGCCCGGAGGCCCGGCAATAAACAGCGGTCTACGCGTGGACCAGCTGAGGTCCAGTGCTTTGAGGAGTTCCGATGGTTTCATGATTGCCTTTCGTTCTTGTGTTGTGTTGGTGCTCTTCAGTGCCGGCAACACCGGCAGACAGGGGGACTCCCCCCCGTTTCGCACTGTCAGATTTCCCAGGCCGGACCGGGCAGCAACGTGACATGCCGCTGCCAAGCTACGGTGTGTCCGTTGTACCGCCGCAGCGGTTTTTCCACTGCCGCAAAGTACGCCGGGCAACCGTACGAATTGAGCCTGTCACACGCTTGCAACGCCCGCGTTACAAGTAGGCGAGGATTGCGCCCGTGCTCGTATTGAGTAACGGCGCCATAACCTCGCACTGTTGAGCGATACGTCATCATGCCGCCCTCGCTCGCTCCGGCGCCACCGCCGGGAAATAGTCCGCCAGCCTCTGAGCAATGGCGCTGGCCTGCCTCGCCGTTTCCTGCCTCAGCAACGGCTGGTCGCGCAGTTCGACCGGGTCTGTACCGTCAGCAAGCACCTTCATTTGGTGCATGACCTGCGTCAGCACCGGATCCGGTGTCAGCAACAGCCGGCCAACAGACTCCGCCGCACTGCGCAAATTCGCGACCAACGGACCGCGAATCGACTGCGCCTTGAGGTCAGGCTTGCTGAGCAGACCGGACATGTTCTGCAGTGGCTCCAAAAGGCGCCCCACCAACTCCCGCTGCGCCGACTGCAGAGCTTCTTGGTAGTCGCTCCGGTATTGCTCGCGGAGTCTGTCCATTTCCGCACCCGGCAGCGCTAGCCTCCAATCGTCGCTGGCGCTCAACGGGCACTTGTGCGTTGATACGCGGAACATGCCGCGCACCCGTTCAAGCGGAGGGTAGTTCCGGGTCTGACACAGCCCGCCCAGCTCCGCAGGCGCCGCTGCGACTGCCGCAGGGTAAGCCTGCAGGAAACGCTCAACGAGCACCTGCCGCTCATCACGCAGGCGCCGCTCCTGGCTCTCCAGGTGCGAGAGTCCGGCTGTAGTGACTATCCGCAGCCCGGTGTCGGTCCACGGCAATGTTGCCTCATCCCTCCACCATGACCGCCAGCTTGTCTCGTGGAGGCGGATCGGCCGGAGCAATTCGTCCGGGAGCAACTGACCCGTCAGCCGTACCCGCGACCGCTCCGCATGTTCATTGTCCGCTGCCCGAGCCGCCGCAGCCTTGTCCTGCCGTGAGTTCCCCCACCCGGAGAAGCTCAGCGAGGACAGAAGCGCTGTCCCGAGGATGTTCGATTCTTGCATTGTGTGTCTCCTGTTGTGTTGTGTGTGGTTTACTGTGCCAGGGGGAACCGTTGGACCGTGTAGCCGCACTCCCAGCACCGCCCGTCATTGCCCAACGGCTCCGACCCGCACTGCGGGCACAGCTGCCCGCTGCGCGCTCTCGGTGTCCGCGCACGCTGGACGATGGAACATATCCACTGGTCCACTGTCACTTGGTGTTCAACCTTCAGCACCGTCTCGTGACGCTGCTGCCCGTCCCTCCTCTGAACCGTCACCATTGCCCCCGCCTCCGGCGCCGCCGTCGCGCTGACCCGAATGCCCCACGCGCCGCTGTAAAGCTTGGCGTAGGTTGCCCTCACCTGCGGTTGCGCACCCGCCGCAGGCTGAGCCGATGTCGTCTGTGTTGTGTTGTCTTGCATGTGTGACTCCTTACTTGAGGTTGAGCCAGCCGCGTGGCTCAGCTGTCCTGGCATCATGCCAGGTTTCTCGCGGCCATCTTCGACCAGTCACCATAGGTTGCCAATCTCGCCTATCACACCGCGCCTGTCAACAACTATTCGCAGGAATAGTTCGCGAGTGTCTTGTATCGTCCCGCCAAGCAAGCGCAGCACAACCTAACACCCAGCCCAGTCCACTACCCCAACCAGCACCCGTCGCACGCCCGGCGCCGCCTGTTACTACTACACCCAGCACCCCACCCTCCCGGCGCCGCCCGCCGACCTGCCCGGACCGCTCCACCTCGCTCCCTGGTCGTAACCCAGCCAACACCCAAAACGCAGCTCCCAAGCCAAACCCTCAACTCCCGCCTCCCACCGTGCCACTCAGTCTCTCCCGCAAGCCGCGACAGCCTGTCATACCATCCCACCAGCTGCAGAACAGTGAGTAAGATGAGTGGATTACATAGCTTTCGCTGGGGTTTGCGTTGCTTCAGACCGGCAGGCTTACGCTCCACAGCCGCAACCGGGACGTGAACTCCAGCCCGAAACGAGGGTCGGGCCGAGCCGGAGAGCACCAAAAGCGGCTTAGACGTTGAATCCGGCTGAGGATGCAGCTGAACGATACGGCAGCATTGCCGTTACGGCAGGCTGACCGTCAGCCTCGCAGGGCTGTGGGTGTCAGGTTCAGTGCCCGGCGACACCCCCCCCGGTCAGCGGGGCTAGCCCGGGGCACCCCGCTCGATGGTAGTATCCCCCCTTGCGTCCCTCACGGTTTTTGTGGATTTAGGTCTTTTTTTTAAAATTTGGGTTAAATCTTGGGGGGGGGGCAGGGTGGGGTGGTTTTGGGGTGGGGTTGAGGAGAAGGTTGGGCGTGGTTACGGGGTAAAGTTCCACGTGGAACGGTAGGATGTAGTGGGTGGAGTTTGGGTAGGGGATACGGCAAAGGGAGGGGTGTATTGCCGTATTGAGGTGGGTGTGGAGCGGCGGTAACGGCTGTGTCGGCTCAAGTGAGGTAGTTGAGCGGACACAGGGTATTGGGGTCAGGTGGAGATAAGGCTGCGGGGTGGGGTTATGGGTTGTAGGGGATTGGGGTTAAACCACTTGGACGGTGGTTATGGTGGATGGCGGTGGGTGGTGGATGTGGTACAGGGTTCCCCCCTATGTGGGGGGCATCTACCGAGTAGGGCGAGCCACGCCCGGACCAGGGTTGCCCTGTTGGTCCGTAATCGGTAGAGCTAGCAGCGGTCGGCTCCGGGTTGGGGATGACTACGCTTGGACCGGGCTGGGGTTATCAGTCCCGCAGCCCAGACCCTAGGCGCTGGTGGCGCTTTGGGGCGATTGCCGTAAAACGAGCTGTGCGTCTGCAACGATGGCACAGCCACCTCCGATCCAGTCGCCCGATCCATTCCTGGGGTTCGGGCTGGCCGCGTTTCCCCCGCGTCGGCGGTCTGTCGGGCGGGGTTAGCGAGTCCATATTTTAACGTGCCACTGTTTGATATTCCCCAGCCGGAAACTGGGGAGCCGGACGGATTGGCCGAGTGAAGCACGCCGGGCATGGCTTTATGGCCCGGGCCGGGAGATGGGGTAGGGAAACAGAAGGGCGGGGCTGTTAACCCCGCCCTGCTGCGATGGGCCGCTGGAACCCCGGCGAAGTGCCGGGCCATGCGGAAATCAGTTGATGATCCATGACCCATCTTGTTTTACCGAATCCCACACTCTGGGGGACCCGTCAAGGGGAAATTTTGGGAAGGGGGTGAAGGAGGGGGGGGGTAGGAGGGCTACTTTCGGTCTTTTCGACGTTTGGGCATGCGGTACGCGAGGATGTTTTCCTTCGTTTCGTGGATGCAGGCGAAGTTGAACTTGGAGTGAAGCAGCGTCTTCATCTCTTCTCTTTCTTCGGGTCCCCGGGGCTCGATACAGATCAATTCGCAGTGGGGCAAATCGTCTGGGCACTCCAGGAGGATTTCAGTATCCATCCATTCGGTGTCGATGCTGATGAAGTGGAACGGTCCCAAGAACCACAAAACGTAAGGGTTGACGACTGGTATCCATACGCTGACGGGGTGCGGAGCCAGGACCTGGGGATTGTTTTGGACGAGAGTTGAAGCCCAGCCCCGGTCTTTGGTTTCGTCTATTCTGAGGGGGAGGATCGGGCTGTCGCCCCGGCCTAGGGCTGCGCACGCGACATGGGCTTTGTCTCCGAACTGGCGGACGGACTCGATCAACTTGACCGAGTTGAACGGGTTGGGTTCGACCAGGGTTCCGGTCCACCCCAATTCCAGCAGTGCTCGGGTATTGCTGAAGGTGACGCCGTCGTAGGCGCCGATGTCGAGGAAGTTGCCTGTTCTTCCGTCGAAATGTTTCAGGATCACGTCCTGTTCGTCGTTTTGGGAGTATCTCGTCATGTTGATTGCGCATCACTTTCGGTCGTGTTCGGGGCTGCGGGAGAGGACCCAGGCGCCGAGGAGGGAGCCGGCGCAGGCCAGGAGGAGGGTGGGGGGGGGCGGGGAGGACTCCAGGAGGTCGAGGAGGATTTGTGCCAGGAGGAAGATGCCGGTGCAGTAGAGGAGGGTGCAGGTCATGTTGGGGGGGTAGGTTTAGTCCTCCAGATAGGAGAAGACTTTCATTTCGTGCAGGATGCGCCTGGCTTTGTAGAGGGCGGTCTGGACGCCGAGATGGGCGGCTTGGTGGGAGGAGACTCCCATGCGTTTGGCGATTTCGTCGTAGTTCAGGTTGTAGATGGTTCGAAGGATCAAGTAGCCGAGCTGTCGTGTGGACATGCGTTTTTGGAGGGTGTCGAGGGCGGCACGGGCGTCGAGTCGGGTTCCGTCTGGGGGATCGGCGGTCAGGTTTCCCTCACGCGGATCGGCCGGGAAGAGGTGGTGTTTGTTCAGGAAGGATTTGAGTCCAGAAGGGGAAGAAGGGATTTTTTTCCCGATGCTCGATTCGAGGTCTTCGATTTCCCGCCAGCAGGGAAGGCAGAAGAAGTAGCTTTTGCGCGAGCGTCGTGCGGTTACGAAATTGCCCTGGCGCACCCTCAGTCCGCACTCGCTGCATGTTCTGATCCTCTCCCATACCACGGGCCTTGGTCCGCAGCGTTCTAGCATGCGTTGGTAGGAGCGTCGGTTGGAAGCCAGGATCCTGTCGCGATTCTTGAGGTAGTATTCCCTCCTGCGGGCTCGGGCGGAGGCTAGGGAGGCTGGTGTCCTGTCTTTTTTCACGAGAGCGAGGTCGGTCAGTTGATGATCCGGTAGGATCAGTTGATGATCCGGTAGGTGGTGGTGACCTCCAGGAGCCTGTATTCTCCGGCGTCCTCGATCTTCCCGCCTGTGCGCAGGACGGCTCTGGCGGGGTCGATGCGGTTGTATTCGCCCAGGAGCGCCCACTGGTCGTCGGGGGCGGAGCGCCACTCGATGCGGTAGGAGATCAGGGTTTGGCTGTGTTCGGTGCTCACTGGAATGGGGGTTATTGGAAGTTTGTGATCAGGATTTCGTGGTTTTTCCGCCTGGCTTCGGAATTGTTGGCAAGGGAGTAGGTGATGTCCACATCGACGATGATTCGGCGGGCATAGAGTTTTCGAATCATGGGGTGATTATCGTAGCTTACGGCCCAGCGGCAGGGTATCCGGTCCAGGCACTGGGACAGGCGGATATGATCGGCTTCGGTGAATGGGAATTTGTAGAGACCGGGTCCAGCGGAGACGTAAGGGGGATCGCAGTAAATGAAGTCGGTTTCGCGGGCGTCGGCGAGGACGTTCTGGAAGTCTTTGCACGTAATGAGAGCGGTGCAGCGTCGGAGGATGGCATGTCTGGACAGAACGCGGGTGACCTGGATGTCGGGTTTCCATCGGCAGTTGATGTTGTATTGCGGGTTGGACTGGTCGGCTCCGCCGATTGGTCCTCCGCTTTTTGCTCCCAAGCCCGAGAATGACATTTGATGCAGAGCAAGTTTGCGGAAACCAAGCTCAACAGGATCCAGGGTCTTGTCGCCGTCGGTTCGTTTGAAATCCTCGTAGGCGGCTACCGAGGGGCGGAAGTTGACGATCTTTCCGATCAGCTCGTCGGGGGCTTCCTGGACAGCCTTCCATAGGCTGACGATGCCCAAGTCAATGTCCGCCAGGACGGCGGTAGAGGTGATGGGAAGCTTGTCCAGGATGGAGAATCCAATGGCGCCGCTGCCGAAGAACGGCTCGATGTAGCGCCACTTCCGGCTGGCACTCCACAACTCCAGCTTGATGTCGTAGGGGAAGGATCCGATTATGCGGTCCCGGATCCGATGCTTGCTTCCTGGGTATCTGATTTGTGCCATTGCCGTATCATCTTCCTCAGAGTTGCGATGGGCTCCAGCTGACAGGGGCTGAATACCAGATTGAAATGTCCGTAGGGGCTTCGTTTGAAACTGCCTTCAATATTCCGGGTGCAGACGTAGCCGTTCAAGGTCGCGGTTCCGGTTTTCTCGTCCCAGAAACATTTCACGATGTAATCGGCGCACCGGACGATGTGCGACTTGTCCGACACCCTTCGGACCAGCAGGTCGTGCCCTGTGGTTGACGTTTTTACGTCAATGGTGTGCTTTCCAAATCTGAAGTCGAACCCCAGATCTCCCCGACCTGTAAGGTAATAGCTGTGCATCGACAGAATCGAATCCTTGCCGTTCACGTACTTCTGGAAAGCGTATTCACCGCATAGCCCCACGTAGAACGGGTCTTCGGTCAGCCCTTTGGTCCATGCATTGCTTGACCGGACGTAGTGATGTTTGGCGGCAAACACGTTGGCGATTGCGTTGACTAAGGATCTCTCAAACTCGCACAGCACTACCCGCTCGGGCTTGGGACTCCGCAGTCCTTTTCCTTCGGTGAACATCAATCCCCCTCCAGAATGCGCCTGAGGACCAGCTTGGTCTGGGCTGGGAAATCCCGGTCCATCATCCAGTTGGCGAAGCTGGGGGTTTCCAGGACTGGGGTTCCCTTGTGCTTGCCGAACCCGTAGCAGGGCGTGCCGTCCTTGCCCAGGACGATCTTTCCCGCCAGATCGACGCGGTCGTCGAAGGCGGAGGCTTTGGCCAGGGCGTCGATGTCCAGTTGCCCCAGGTCGGGGTACATCTTGAGCTGCGCCAGAAGGACGCGCATCGCGAACAGGGCGTCGGCGGAGGAGGTGTGGGCGCCGTCGGGGTTCTCGCCCAGGTAGAACCTGACGGCGGCGGACAGGGTTCGCTCCTCCTTCTTCTTGAAGATGTTGCCGGCGTCTAGAATTCTGACCCCGGTCAGGTCCCACTCGATCCCGCAGCGGTAGAACTCCTCCCACAGGAGCGGCACATCGAAGTTGAGGAGGTTGAACCCGCACAGGTCGCAGCCGGACAGCTCGGAGTGGATGCGGGTTGCGTCCGCGCAGAACAGCGGCGCCCGGTTCGCCTCGGTGTTCGAGATGCCGTGCACGGCTATCGCCTCGTCCGGGATCGGGATGCCCGGGTTGTAGATTTTGGACACGGACTTCAGGGGGGTGGCGTCCCCGAACCTTTTGTAGTGGACCATCGCCAGAGAGACGATGCGGTCGGTAGCTACATTGACTCCGGTCGTTTCCAGGTCCAGGGAGACAAGCATTCTGGGGTCTGTGCTGTTGGTTTTCATTTTGTAGATCGTGTGGCTCGTTCGATTGCTCTTCGGCAGGCGGCGCACTGGGGTCTGCGGGGGGCTATTCCAAGGGGTTCTTCCCACCCGAACGGCGGCGGCTTGCGTCCGCAGAGCGGGGTTCTGTATCTGGTTGGGAAACCCCGGATAGTCGGCTCGTGAAACGCATGATCCGAACGTAGACCATAGCCTGAGAACCAGATGTATTCCGTTTTCATTTGCTTGCGTCTTCCGCTTTGCCGATTCTGATTACCTTCTGCCACGCCCCATCCTCAGTGAAGCCTGAAGCTTGCGCATGACCTCCGCCTCCCAGCTTCTTCGCCAGGACCGAGCAGTCGTAGTCCGATCTAGACCGCAGCCCCCACTGGCGCTTCCCGTCTCCCCGGTCGAACCAGTAGCCAGCCAGTTTCTTGGATGGGTTGCGCTTGAGCAGTTCGTCGGCTGCTTCGGAGAACAGGACGGAGGCGTTGACAGCTAGAAAACATTCCTCGCGAGCTTGCACCACGGTCGGGCTCTGAACCATGTCATCCACGAGCTTGGCGTTCATGCGAAGGATGGCTTGACCCTCCAGAGCGAACCCGCCGAAGTTGTGCTCCATGGCGGTGTGGATGGTCGTATAGCACTGGAAATCGAACGGCCATGACCGGATGTTGGCGTTGACCGCCTTGCTGTCCGGCTGGATGAACTTCCACAGATCCCGGTCCTGAACGTATTCGACCAGGAGCGGAGTTGATTGGTCCGGGAAGAAATACTCCCACGCCAGCATGGCCCCGCTCTTGCCCATGTCGAACTCAATAACGTCAAGGGCCCTGGCCTGAAAATCACGCAGGTCAGCCTCGGCCGTTTTGTGGTGGTCCAGGACAATGAGTGAGTGACTCCAGTCCTGGATAGCCTCCAGCTGCGCCCTGGGATAACTGAAGTCCAGGATGTAGACATTGCTGTCCTCCTCCATCATGGGCACCGGGTTGCCGTAGTTGGCCGGGATGTATGTTGCGGGTCCGTCTTCGGTCTTCAGACTGTTCCAAGCCACCCATGCGGCCGTGAATCCGTCCACGCAGTTGGCGTGATAGATAACGTATGTGTGTCGCTTCATTGTGTTTCCTTTCGTTCTATGTTTCTTCGTCTTCCTCAGATGCTTCCCCATTCATGAACAGCTCGCCGCATTCGAAGTCCTCGAACCAGCACTCCTCATCTTCCCTGTTGTTGTCCCAGCCGATCATCCCTGGACGGTCCAGGTCGTAGTTCCCGGAATAAAACCCTGTCGGTCCGTCCGCGAACTGCAGGTTCGCCTGCTTGACTGCGGACTTTTTCGACCGCGCCTGGACCTTGCACGCGACGGTCACCTCCAGCTTGGTTCGAACAATGTACGTCTTCATTTCTTCCTTTCGTTGACTCGTTGGTTCCACACTTCAATTGACGGTGAGCCGGAACCGCACAGCAGGCAGGCGACGTGATCCCAAGGAGTCCAATCCGAGGCTGGAGCATCTTTATAAACCAGCACACCGCGCCCCATTCTCTTGTCCAAATCTTCGACTCTTTCCCCGCAGTGTGGGCATGCTTTGACTTTCATTTTTTCCTTTTGTTGATCCGTTGATTCCAGACCGAGACTGATGGAGACCTACTGCCGCACGACAGGCAGGTTACGTTTTGGACCGGGATTTCGTCCGAGGTTGGCGCATCCCAGAAAACAGAGACGCCTAGCTTTTTCTTCTCGTCCAACTCCTCGGTCGTCGCCCCGCAATGCGGACATGGTTTGATTTTGAGCCCGTGCTTCACCACGCCCCACGGTAGAATTGCATCCGCGTGTTCGTGTTGCCCCTGTCCCAATCCATGATCGGCTTGGCCAGTTCCGCCCACAAGTCAGGGTGAGTTCGCATGCACGTTCGATAGTACCAGTTCGTCAGATCAGGCGATGACTGTATCGTAACGTCGCGCAAGCCGTCGAAAAATTGATCCACCTGCTCGTCTGGAATCACGTAGACATACTCGCCTTCATCGTTCACCGTCCACGGCAATGCGATAGACGACTCGGACAGCTCGTTGGTGATTTGCGCTGCACGCCGATCCCCGATCTCTTTGACACGTTCGGCTATGCGGCAGACGAGTTTGTAAAAACAGTAGCCCGCGGCGACCGCAACGATGATTACGACGATGGCACCGATGATGGTGATGCCGCTTGTTCTTCTTGTTTTGATTTTCACGCGTCTTCTTCCTGCCTTTCTACATAGATGGATCTTATGTATTGTGCTTCAATCTCCGCGTTTTCTGGGACGATGTCTATCGGAAGCACAACTTTCCACGTTCCGTCTGGCAGACGTTCTGAGGTTAGCTCTCCTGGGAGCGCTTTTAGACTATGGCAGCGTTCTGTGCTTATGGTGACGGTTAGTTTTTTCATACTTCCTATTCAGTGTTCCATCCAGGGGTCGAGTTGTCTCCATTCGTCGTCGTTGGGATGTTCCATCTCGTACCTTATTTGGTCCAACCTGCTCCTTCTGGAATACTTGGCTCTGGTGCATTCGGGGCTACAGGTTTCACAACGTGGATTCTGGTTGCGGACTAGTGCTCCGCATACGATGCAGGTTCGTTGGATTTTCATAACAGTTTAACGAACAACACCACAGCGCACACCGCCAGCTCGACGATAATGGCCACTCCAGCCAGCACCGCAGCGCACTTCCACGGATGCGCGTCAGACCATTCATCGAAGCGGGGGCATCTGGGGAAGTGCAGCCCGCGCCAGTCCAGCCGCAGCAGCGGGTCGCGCCTGACAAGTTTGCCCAGGGGCGGCTTAGTCTCGGGCTTCCAATTCGAATCTGGTTCCCCGCTCAAATCTTCCAGGTAGTCCTCGGGTTTCATGGGTGCTTGCATGTGAGAATGATCTCCTGGCGTTTGGCCCGGCAGCGCAGGTAGTCCACGACCGGGCTGGTGGCGAGGCGAGACTGGATGGTGTCACGGATGGCGGCGAGCTTGTTGGGCCAGCGCATGTGCTCCTTAAGACTGGTGGTCCACTCTCCGACGTGCGTCTCGTAAAGCTCAAAGTTGCCGTCCTCCAGGAGCACGCGCCAGCCCCGCTTCAGGTGGAGGGTGTTGTTGAAGTCGGGGATAGGTTCGAGTTTGTATGCGATTTTCATGGGTGATCCATCAGCCATTTCTCGATTCGCTTGCACATGGCGAGCAGGGGGCGATCCATATACTGCACCTGCTCGCTGCGTATAAACCTCATCACGCTGGCTGCCTTGCTGAGAAGTTCGATCATTTCAGCCTTCTCAACGGCAGTTTTAACGAGGAGATGTCGGGCATTCTTTGCCGCCGGGCGCTTGCGTTTTGGTTTCATTGCGGGTTACACGAATGCCTTCGGAGGCATTGGAATTTCAACGTTGACGGGCTTCCACAGATGCAGAGTCGATAGGTGGTTGTTGACCCAATCCTTCCTGGCTGGGTGCAGCTGCATGACAGCCTCGTCGGGCTCCCAGAACAGGTCCTTGACGAAGCACATATCGTCCCAGGTTGGCGTGAAATTAAAGTAGTAAGCCGGGTGAATCCCGGCCCTGCAGTGAACGGAAACATGCTCCCATTCCAACTGGTCGGAACAGATCACGCAAAAGTAGACCGGGCTGCCGGACAGCTTTGTCCGATACTTGGCTAGAATCAGGAAGGCGCCGTTGCGACCGTCTTGCTCGCGGGAGGATGCGTTGTGGCCCGTGATGACCCGGTTCGGTTCAACCTTGAGTCGCCAGTCGTGGCTGTTGATGTCTCTCATACTATTCCTCGTAAACGGTAGGGCTGATTCAAAGAAGCTTCCTCAGACGCTTTTCGATTTCCAGGAGATGCTCCGCCCCTTCCGCGCCGTGTTCCGCCCGGCAGTTGCATTCGTTGGCTATCGTCCTGATCTGAAGCCGCATATTTTCAACCTTGAGTGATTCCACTTGCCGCATGTTTTCAGTGATGAATCTAGCAAATTCCTGCAGAACCTCCGGTTCTAAGTAGATCGTGTTGGAGTTGCCGGCGCCGTTGTTGGTGGTCAGTTTGAGCAGACCCTGTTCCCACTCGGCATAGACCGAGTCTCCCAGATATGTTCGCGTCGAACTCATATCTCCTCCGGCAACGTGAACCCAAGCTGGGTCATGGTCCAGACAAAGTTTCGCAGGTGAACCATGCACTTGGACCGTTTGCGAAACCGCTTGTGGGATCGGCAAATCAAAGTCAATCCCCGGATGCCAACCCATTGCCATTCCCCGCCCTCCACAGGGACGATGTGGAATGCGATTTTCTGCCTCCTCGCCAGATCCGTTCTGTAGGTGTGTTGTGTCTTCATGTTCAATTCTGTTGTCCGACGATTTTCCCGGCCGGCTCACGACCGGTCGAGTAGTAGCCCCGGCCGCGCCGCCAGCCACATGCCATGGGATAGCGGAGCCTAGGTCCTGGACTGCCTCCGCCTGCGCTTGGGCGGCGAAGGTTGTTTGTCTGTTCCGTGGCTTTGGCCGGCCGGGAAAGAGTCGTCGTTCGCCACCCGCAGGAGCACGTCGGCGTGGCAGTCTTCAAATCCGTTGCACCAGCATGCCAGATCCCTGCCGCGCAGTTCCGCCCGTGCCCGCTGCCGCAATTCAGGGTTGGCCGCCAGGTAGTGCTCGTAGAGGACCGTGGCAATCGAGTTCGTGACCGTGAACGGCAGCACGACCCAATCCTTCGTCTCCCCGCCCAGGGTGATGCTCTGCCCGACCCGGTAGGGATTGCCCCAGATGGAGGGGCGGGAGACTTTGACCGCTCCGGCAGGCAGCCTCCATCCCTTGGTCCTCTTGATTTGGATTCGGACAGGTTTCATTTTCTGGTCCAGCCCCGGCGGGCGCCGCGATACTCTCGGTGCGGCGCCCGCCGTTTACCCTTGTTTCTTTGCGCTCGGTGTCTCTTGCCATCCCCCGACATCCAGGGAACAGCATCTTTGTGCCTTTCGGCGGTTTAGAATTCGAATGCCGCCCGACGCCCAGAGCTGGCACCCGGAAGCTCCATTTTCCGGGAGTGAACGTCGAGCGGCAAGTAGGTGCGGCGGTGTTGGACTCTTCAGACCCGCTCTAGGGCAGCGTCCACAGCCGCTGGGGGCTTTGACCGGACGCATTATAATCACCAGCTTCATCGCTCAGTAAGCTCTAGGTGGTCCCTCAGCCGCACCAAATCAAGGCGTGAGCAGCAACCGCTGCTCCCTCTCCACAGCTCCAGCCCGGCTGGCATTCCACTGCAGGTTCAGGCACTCCGCCACGGTTTCGCCGTCCCGGGCATCGGAGCACTTGCAGACGACGATGTACCGCTGCAGGTCGATGACGCAGTAGTCCGTCCAGACCCGTCCTGGATTCTCAATCACGCACACGAATCGTTTGTCCATGTTCAGCTCCTATTTTTCTCGTACTGCTGTATCCCAAGCATGATCAATCGGCGCAGCGTGGCGCAGACGGTCCTGTCCTCCTTTTTGGAGATGCCGTCCACTGAATTCCGAACCGACTGCGGAACCCGCACGACCAATTGCGAAGTCAGCGGCTCCATGTTGCGTTTTCTTCTCATATCGTGCCTCAGCATCCCTACATCACTCCACGGACGAGATGTGGTCGTGAAATTTCCTCGCATACGCCCGGGCAAGCCACCCATCCTGCTCCGCCGTATGCATGTTTGCTTGCGCCCCCAGGAACTCGTAAACCAACAAGACGAGCTTCCCTGCGGCCCGCAACCGGGCATTCCGCTTGGACGCCTCGGCGGAGGTCATGGTTCCAGATCGAACCCTTCGTCCGAAGACCTCTCGACGAACATCCAGTTCCCGGTCTATCTCCTCTAGTATCTTGCAGGTTGGTGGCATGGGATCTAGTCGGATGCCTTTTCGCCTCGGACAATTCGGACGGTCTCCGGGGCGCGGAAGACCAGCGCAGCCGACCGTTCGGCGCCTTGGTAGATGATCTCGGTGTCGTCCACCCACACGGACTGACCTGGGTTGCGCTTGATGACCAGCGTAGTCACCCTGGCTTTGGGCGGATGCGGCGGAGTTTTCACTGTTTTCACTTTCGATCTCCCTCGGATTGCGCGGGGGATGCGGAATGATCCCTGCTCCGTTGCGCGACACTGATCCCGAGCTTGGTCAGGTTATAGACCCACCGATACAGACTGGTATGGACCCCGTAAATGAGCCCAGCCCGTTCCATCTCCTGGCAGGTGTCCGAATCGACAGTCTCCTGCTCCATCGTCGTTATGTCGGAGAGGAACCAGTTGACAGCGCCTTTATTGTCTTCCTGGCGGATCAAGACCCAGGCATCCGTCATCTTCGCCAGGATTTCCGCTTGCATGTCCGTCCGTTTAGTGTTCATTCCATTGGAACGAAACCATAACAATGCATTGCAGTCAACTACAAATATGAAAATTCTTCTGACGGGGTCGAACGGCACTTTGGGCAAGGCATTCCGGGCGCTCTCCAAGGAGCCGAAATACAAGGACATCGAGTGGGTCTTCACCACCCGGCAGGACATGGACGTGACCAATCTGGAACAGTGCAAAACAGTGATCGACGCACAGAAGCCGGACGTTCTCATCAACCTGGCGGCATGGAATGCCGTGGATCGGGCCGAGACGGAATCGGAGGGCGCATTCATGCTTAACCGCAGCGTTCCAGCTGATCTTACTGGTCTCTGCGTGGATCGGAGAATCAGGATGGTGCACTATTCGACCAACTACGTGTTCGGAGAAGGCGGTTTTCAAATCCGAGGTTGGTCTGAGCTGCAGCAACCCAATCCGATGAATGTTTACGGACAGAGCAAGCTGGAGGGAGAGTGGTATGTCCTGTCTTCCCCGTACAACATCGTCATTCGCACGAGCTGGCTCTACGGCGGTCCTGACTGCAACGACTGGGTCCACAATCTGGTGGGAAAACTGTTGTCGCAGGGCTGGGCAGAGGTTCCGAATGATCAACTCGCCTGCCCCACCTATGCCCCGGATCTGGCCCGCTGGACCATGGGTCTGATCCAGAGACGTTTCACCGGATTGATCCACGCCTGCGGCAGTGAAATTGTCAGAAAATCGGATTGGGCACAGGACATTGCCGCTGTAATGTCCATGCTGCTGGAAGGGGACTTCCGAATCAGACCGGTCCAAACCAGACAAGATTTGTGCCCGAGACCATTGCATTGCGGAATGGACAACAGTCTGCTTCAATCCGTTCTAGGCGAGGACATCCGAAATTGCGATTTTACGTTACATCGGGCGTTGACCGGGTCTCCAATCAGATGGCTGCCAGCAACCGTCGGTGGATCCGAAGGGGAACCGGGGTGCGTAACTCTGCTGGAGAAGAAGGAATCCTGGGGGTCTCCGGGCGAGCTGCTGTCCACCGGATTCGAGACGTGGAGGCGGGACAACTCTAATTACTGGTGGCACCCGGAAATGCTCTACTGCTCCAGGGTGATGGCGCAGAAGGCCAAGGGGCCGCACCAGCACAAGGAGCAGAGCGAGTTCCTCATCTTTCCCGGACCGGGCGAGTTCATCGTCTATCTGATCAAGGAGGGAGCCACCGTCGGCAGGTTCTTCCGCTGCGGCAACAGCAAGCCGGCAATCGTCTGGGTTCCAGCCGGAACCGTTCACGCCTACAAGAACATCTCCGACCCGGACAAGTCCAACTACAGAATGGACGGGCTTGTCTTGTGCCTGCCCGACCGGCTCTACAAGGGGTGGAACAAACAGGAGGAGGAGGATGTTGTGAAGTGGGAATCTCGGGTTGACTCGCCCTACATTCTTCCCCAATTGTGGGGGATGTGAGCGATAGAATCGTTACCTCGTGTCGGGCGTGCGGATCGTCCGCGCTTACTCCAATCTTCAACTTCGGCGACCGGATGGCTCTGGCCAACGATTTCGTGACGGCGGAGATGATCCCGAATTACCAGGATTACCATCCGCTGCATTTCATGATCTGCCGGGAATGCACGCTTGGGCAGCTCCAGCATGTGGTGTCGCCCTACCGGCTCTACAGCGACTACGCCTACGTCACGAGCACGTCGGAGACGATGAATCGGCACCTGGACTTCCTGGTGCAGCGGTTCATGCAGATGTGCGGCGGACTGGCGCACCCCAAGGTTCTCGAAATAGGATCGAACACCGGGCTCTTTCTGCGCAAGTTCGAGCTGGCCGGGTGCCACGTCATGGGCTACGAACCGGCCACCAACATAGCCACCATCGCCAAGTCCCAGGGAATACAGACCCGGGAGGCGTTCTTCAACGACACCAGCACTTCGGACATTGGGAAGTGGGACATCGTCGTCGGGCGGCATGTCCTGGCGCACATCGACGATCTTTACAGCGTCCTGTGCGCCCTGGAGCAGATCACGCACGAGCGGAGCATCATCGGCTTCGAGGTCCCTTACCTTGTCAGCATGCACGACGGCATCCAATTCGACACCATCTACCACGAGCACCTGTCCTACTTCACCGTCAAGAGCGTGGTGGAATGGCTGCAGGACTCAGCTTTCTCACTGGACAGCGTGGATCGCTACTCCATCCACGGCGGCTCGATCATGTTCTACCTGCGCAGGCGGCCGCGCCGTCCCGTCACGGATCGGGCAACCCAGCACCTCCTGCGGTCGGAAGAGGAAATGGAATTGGGTCGGGAACAAACATGGGACCACTGGTGCGAGCGTGTCAGGGACACCAGGCAGGAGCTGCTGGAGTTGATTCGCGGACTGCAGAACCGGGGACGGACGGTTGCCGCCTTCGGGGCCAGCGCCAAGGGAAACACGCTCCTGCAGTACTGCCACCTGGGGCCGGATCAGATCCTCTACGTGGCGGACAACACCCCGTTCAAGCAGGGGCGGTTCACCCCCGGAACGTGGATCCCAGTCGTGAAGCCGGAGACGATTCAGGAACAGCACCCGGACTATCTGCTTCTGCTGGCGTGGAACTTCGCCCAAGAAATCGTCGCCAAGAACCGGGACTACATCGCGGCGGGCGGAAAATTCATTGTCCCCATCCCCAAAGTAGCGTTGCTCGACTGAAAAGAAAACGGGTTCCAGCCTGGGACCGGAACCCGGAATTCGTTGAAGGAAGAGAGGCTACTCCTTGCAGCCGCCCTTCCCCTTCTTGCCTTTACCTTTGGGCATTGATCTCACCTCCCTTCGCTTTCTTCCATCGCTCGAACGCTTCGTGGATGCGGTCGCGGTAGAAGGTGATGCCTCCCCATGTGTCCGCGAACCGCATGGGGTATTCGAACTTGTAGTAGTCGAACTCGTAGTGCGTTTCGGGGTAGGCGGCTCCCACGACCCACTTCTCCGGGGAAAGCGACACGGCATGCTCCTCGCCCATCTCCGGGAAACCCAGAGCCCCCATGCATTTGTCCGCGATGTAGGCGATGAGGTGGAACGATGCGTGGTTGTCGGTCAGGAAGAGTTTGGCTTTCCGGTAGTTCCTTTCGATGAACCCGGTCAGGCGCACGTCATTCGCCGTCTCGTATCCCCGCAGCCATTCCATCTGGAGTTTGAACCGCTCCTCGAACAGCGGGTCGAAGGTGCCTTCCAGGAATTTGACCCAGATCTCGTCCGGGGTCAGCCCCTTCTCCAGGTAGCGCACGACCGGTTGCTCCCCGAAATGCGGGCAAATGGGCCACCAGCAACCGTGGTGCGGCCCGGTGTAGCGGACCGCCTTGCAGTTCGGCTTGAGCAGCCGGACCAGGGTAGAGTCGCTCAGTTCCTCGTAGGCGCCGCTGATGGGGTGGTAAAGCAGCGCATCCGCCTCCCGGAACAACCTCGGGACAAGCCTGGGCAGAGGGAATTCGTGGTTGCGAAGAATGTGGATCACGAGCGCATGGTCGAAGATGTGGTGGATGACGAAGTGCTCCCGGATCTCGGGGCGGACGTGCTCAAAGTAGTTGCGGAAGGCAACGCCCGCGCAGGCGGCGTAGATCAGAAGCGTTTCGCGTCCTTCAACCGGCCGGGGATCCATCATGAACCACCCGTCCTCGGCGTGGAACTGCTCGTAGTGCGCCATCTCTTCGGGGGTGACATCCGGTAGCAACGATTTGATGTATTTGGATTGATGCGGGGCTAGGCTCATGCTGCTGTTTCCTTGTTTTTTTGTTCGAGTCTGGTCAGGGCTTCAAACCATGTCTTGCTTACCGGCTGCCCCCTGAAATTGAAGATGGGGCCGTTGAATACCATTCCGTCGGTGTCGGCTCCGCAAAATCGGCACAGCTCAGGCAGTCTTCTCATTGACAGAACTTCGTCCCAATCCCACGTTCTCACGCCAAGGTCGAAAATACCATCCAGCGTTCCAGTTATCGGGCAGGGACCAATCCCAATAGAGTCTATGCTGAATCCGCAGTTCATTTCCCCAAATGGCTGAAATCTGCATGGACCGATCCTCGGGGGTTGTCCCCCGTCAGACCGCATTAGTTGCCATGTCCTCCAAGGAAAAATCGCCCCGCCAGACGTTTTGACAGTAGGCGGCCAGTTCGAGACGTTCATCTTTTCAAGTTGCCCCAACACCTTTCTGGTTTCTTCAGTGTATCCATTGGAGAAGATTGTTACTCGGCAGTCTGTCCAGATTGAACGAATCAAATCAGGAAACTCCAGGATTTGAGGATGCAATGTAGGTTCTCCTCCGATGAGAACCACCTCGTAAGGGGTCATTTTGAGTTTCAGTTGCCTTAGTTTGTCTGCGAATTCAGGCAACTGGATGTCCGGGGTATGGACTGGAGCTACGTTGCTGGACTTGTTGCAGTAACGACAATGCAGGTTGCACCGGTAGGTGAGGTTCAGTTCAATCCTGATGGGTTTCATGTTTTGAGAACCTCCACCAGATGCGCGACCGCATCCAGGTGCATCCTCTGGCTGCCGTACCCCGTATAGTCTTTGTACGCCACGTGCGGACCATAACCTGTTCCATGTTGTTGCGGGGAGAAACGACTTAAGTTGCGGGCATTGCGCAACTCCCAGTATTCCCTACCCAACCATCGGAAGTGCAGCAGTTTCATGGACGGGACGATAGTGTGCCCCAAGACTATCTTAAACCCGGGGACAATTCTGGCCAACGCATGCTTCCCAGGAGACCAACCCTTGTGGTCCACGGAGGGACGACAGACGACCGGCTTGGAGCAGAATCCGTCATGCGTCCCCATGAAAACCTCATCGTAGACTTGCCCATCGGTGGTGGGGAAATGGTCCGACTGCATGTTGTATCCAATGGGCGCGATGACATCGGCGCCGGCTTCCAGTTGCCGTCCCAATTCGCCCCGCATGTCGGGATGGTAAATCAGCTCGTCTGCGTCCGGCCACATCAACCAGTCATAATCCTTGAACCTGCGGTATTCGGAGCTGGCGAACTGCACCATGGCGATGTCGTCAAACTGACTGGTTTGGGAGTTTCCCTTAGGGTAAGCGCGCAACTCAACAAGAGAATTGGCTTTGGCTGCATCGACCGTTCCGTCGTCGGAACCGTCGTCGTAGATAACGATCTTGTCGGCGAAGGTTGAGTAATGTCTCAGGAAGTAGGGGAAGAACGGCATTTCGTTCCGCAGATAGCAGCAGATCACGATCTTCATGGTTGTATCCAAGTCGTCAAGTCTGCGGAACTGCTGCTTCCGTTTTCCACTCGACCTCGCCAAACGTCTGATGCCATGGCACTATCTCACCGGTTGCACCGATACAGATCGAGCATGTGACAGGGGCGGTAGTCCTGGCTAGGAAGTCGGCAAACTGCTTCTCGGTCAACCCTTCCAGCTTCAGCCCGTCCGTGTGTTCGTCCAAGCCCATGAACTGCCCGGGGAAGAACGCACTCTGGGGACAGACGTAAAACCAGCCCTCGTGGATCGTGAGGCACCTTCTCCACGTGCACCGGGCGTAAGTAGCGTCCGGGTTCGGCTGCGGGGCGAAGATCCTGGTGAAGTGCCCCCACGGGCAGATGCGGATCGGGAAGTTGTGCTCCTTCGCCTTGGCACTGGCCAGGTCAAGATTCCGCTGCGGCAAATTCGCGTACTGGCTGATCCACAGGTTCGCCCCCAGCCGCCCCATGGTTTCCCAGAAGGAGATGGGAACTCGGTCCAGGAGCAGACCGTTGGTCAGGATGGTTGGCTTGCCGATCTTGGACTGGTCCAGAATTTCCAGCATGCGTTCGATGCCCTTGTGCAGCAAAGGTTCCCCTCCCTGCAGGCTCAGAACCCCGACCCGGATGAAGGGCTCTATCGCCGCCAGGTCCCGGCGGAGCGTTTCCGGGTTCATGAAGTAGACCGGAGCCACTGGCGACCCGTGGTTGCAGTGGGCGCACGAGTTGTTGCAGTGCCGGGTGATGTTGAATTCAATCGCGTAGGCGGAAACCATGTTGGTGCCTCAGATCATCAAAAGCTCTTTGCTGTCCGAATCTTCATCTTCATTCACTGTTCGCATGGTCTCTGTTCTGTGAGTCTCAGTCCAGTAAGTTGCAATGGCGAATGCACTCCACAGATCGCCCTTCAGCCCGTAGGTCAGTCCGGGAGCCTTCTTCGTCCCGGGCGGACCGTACTTCCCAATCAGGGATGCTCTGATGTTGGCGTCCTTGGCGGAGGCATTGTTGCAATGCCAAACCTTGATCTGCCTACGGTAGATCACTTTCGGCAGACTCGCCTGGTGCTGGAACCAAGCCTCGTAAAAGCGTCCCACCCAGAAAACTGTTTCGAATACTTCGCGCCCCACTGGCATGCCGAAGCTTTGCATCCCCTCAATTACAAGAACGTGTGCACTCGGGACAATGTTCAGTTGCGAAAGGCATCTGAGGATCACCTCGTTGTCATCCTCATACATCGCCAGAATCCTATTGCCGTCCCACTGGACCACCGCCGAGCGGCAGTAGCCTGGGTCTATTGCTGTGACTGTCGATGTCATTGGACACCCCACAAATCTACGGGAGGAACTGCTGCTCCAATTCGGGACACCAGATAGCCCCGAGCCTTCGCCCAGGCTGGATTTTCGTGAATCGTCTGGTAACACTTTCGGCACACGCCCATCCAGTATCTTACGTTGTTGAGCATCCGGCCGGCCCGTCCGCACTGGTGGTGAATGTCGGTGGCGACCTTCTTCTTGCATACCTCGCACATGGCGCCTCGCAGCATCATCTTCTTGAGCCTGGCGTATGTCCTGAGCTGCTCAGCTCGTTTCTTGCTGATTTTCCGAATCGGCTTGTTCCATTTCACTTCTTGTCCTTTGTGTTCATGTTCCACGTTCTGGCCAGCTCGTCGGTTACCCGGTCCACCAGCCACAGCCCAAAGGCGACCCTCGCAGCCTTGATGTGCTTGCATCGAAAGCGGTCCGCATCCACCGGACGCTTCCGTATCTCGCCCATCTCCGGCCGCCGCCTAAATTCGAAGTCCTCGCACCCGCATGCACCGACGCCGAAATGCTCCAGCAGGTCCACCAGGTAAGTGTTCCTCTGAGTGTGGGCATAGAATCTTCCCGGCTCACCCCGGATGGGTTCCACCATCAGGTTTATCCCCATAAACATAGATTTTCACGCTCCTCCCCATGTTCTTCCCTGCGGCACGAACGATCTTTTGGATCGCCCCCGAGACCACCGGAATCACCTCGGTCGGAACGTTGACCTTGACGATGGAAGCGTAAGGGACTTCGCGGTCTTCCCTGGATCGGATGACGATTTTCTGCGCAGGAAACATGAGATTCAGCAGACCCTCGATAAAGGAGTTCAACGCCATGGTATTTGACGGTCCCCAATGACGGTCGGGGCGATACGGAATCCTCGGTTCGAATTCGCCGAAGGTCGGCTCAACGATGGTCAACCGAACTGGATTCCCTTTCCTGGACGCTGAAATCTGGTTGAGGAGAACGTGCAAGGCGATGACGTTCTGCCCCTGCACCCCGATTACTCTGGCTTGGTCGCAGCGGTTCACCATCACGGTGATCACGGTTTCCCGGGTCAGAGCTTTGACTTGGACCTGGATGTCGTCCTTTCGGGTAACGAGAGCATCCACCAGAAAACAGGTTGCGCCTACCAGTTCGTAGGCTGGGCTCATTATCCTTTGGGGAGGGACGTTGCTTTGCATGTTCAAGGTCAAGTGCGTTTGTCGAACCGGGCAGACTTCATCAACTGCCCGGAGGTTTGTCAATCGTCATCGTAGTAGGGCAGGGTCGGCTGCCTCTTCTCTTCCGGGACATCCTCGTCGTCCACCCTGGATGCGGAGTCGAACCGGGTGAACTGCCGGCTGAACACGAGCTTCAGGGAACCGACGGGTCCGTTCCGGTGTTTCGCCAGCTCGATGCGGATCTTGTCCGGGCCGGTTTTCCCCTTCTCCTTGGGAACCGGGCTCATCAGGCACACGACATCCGCGTCCTGCTCGATGTTCCCGGACTCGCGCAGGTCCGACAGCTTGGGCGTTCGCCCTTCGCCTTTCTCCACCTCACGGGAAAGCTGGGCTAACGCCACGATGGGCACGTCCAGTTCCTTGGCGAGCGTCTTCAACCCGCAGGAAACGTCCGAAATCTCGGTGAACCGGCTCTCCCGCCGCTTATCGGGGCTCGACACCATCTGCAAGTAGTCCACAAACAGGCACTTAACGCCCCTCTCGTCCTTTAGTCGCCGGCTCTTGGCGCGAAGTTGCAGGATCGTCAGATTCGCCTCGTCGTCAACGTAGAACGGCGCCTTGTTGATCTTGGCGGCTGCCGCCGTCATTCGGCTCATCTCCTTGTCGCCGGCTTCCCCCGACTGAACAGTCCGCAGGTCAACCCGGGACCGGGAGGAAATCATCCGCAGCAGGAGTTGCCTGGACCGCATCTCAAGGCTGAAAAACCCCACGGGAAGACCTAAATCCACCGAAATGTGGTCCGCCATGTTCAGCGCCAGGCTGGTCTTCCCGACCGAGGGGCGGGCCGCCAGAATCACCAACTCCGACCGCTGCAAACCGTTCGTCAGCTTGTCCATGTCGGGGAACCCCGTCTCCAACCCGGTCAACTGCCCGTGGGCACGGTGCAGCGCTTCCAGTTCCTCGATTGCATCGACCAGGATAGCCTTCGCAGGAAGGAAACCTCCTCTAAGTTGCTGGGTTGCAAGCCTCAGCAAATTAGACTCTGCCCTGTCTAAGAGTTCAACCACACTTCCATTGCACCTTACCGCATCGTTGCTTGTCTGCTGGCACAGCTGTATCAACTTGCGCAGCAAGTATTTGCCTGTCACAATCTCGCAGTATTCGTCCAAATTGCAAGCAATCCCGAGGTCTGGCAGCTCAGCTAAATACGCGGAACCACCTGATGCTTCGATCTTTCCGCGTTCTCGCAGATGATTCGTTACCGTAACCAGGTCGATGGGACGGTGCTGATCGTAAAGAATCAGGCAGGTTTGCCAGATGACCAGGTGCCGAACGTCGTAGAAAACGGCATCGTCGATAGGGATGCCCTCCAGGATGGCAGGAATAGCCCTAGGAGCGTCCAGAAGCACGCACCCCAGCAAAGCAGCCTCCGCCTCGTCAGAATGCGGTGGCAGGGCAGCCAGCCCGGCAGACGGGGCGTTCCTGTTCGACTTGGGACTGGGAGGCGGCATATTTTTCCCATCACACGCGCAGCATCTGCTTCTCCAGCTGCGCGATTCTGTCCTCCAACCGGGTTCGGACTTGTGCTTTCTGCTCCGACGACCATTCGTCGTGGTCGTCTACCCGGTCCAATTGGTTCCTCAGATGGTCCCTTTGCTCCTTCGCGGTTCGAAAGTTCATCTTCGGGGCTTCCCGGCGCCAAGTCTTCGGATCGTCCAGGTAACGCTCGTCGTTGAACCATGTAGCCGGCAGCGGGATGAATCTCTTGAAGTTCGGGTCCCGCTTGATGTTGCCCTCGCAGACCTCTGCGTAGAGCTTGACCCTGTCCAGCAGCACGGCGGCCGACTTGGTCTTCATCTTGGAAAGAATAGCCCGGATGCCTCTGCCCTTGGCTTGCTTCCTCGGATAGGCTTTGTAGATTTCCTCAGCAAGCTGCTTAGAATGGTTTTCAAAGTCGCCTGGACCGAGTCCCAAATCCAGCTCAGGCTCGTTTTGGACGGGTGACTGAACAAGATGTTGATTTTGGGAAGAGGGCTGGGGAGGAAAGGAGTGGGGGGTACGCAATGGGGGTAAGGAAGGGG